>Ga0224501_10002903_pt1 | contig 13491 bp, 11 predicted proteins | sample SF_Oct11_sed_USG_4_FD_169105 | JGI IMG/M metagenome (GOLD analysis project Ga0224501, IMG submission 169105) | Sediment microbial communities from San Francisco Bay, California, United States - SF_Oct11_sed_USGS_8_1 | ecosystem: Environmental > Aquatic > Marine > Sediment | place: USA...
CGCCCAGGAGACCATCGAGAAGTTTGAAGAGCACATGAAGAATGTGACCAACCAGAAGGAATACATCGCGGCCCGCAAGCAGGTGGATGAGGCCCGGCGGTTGAACACCAGGCTGCAGGACGAAATTCTGGAACGCCGGGTGAGTCAGGAGGAACTGACCCCCAGCCTGGAGGAAAGAACACAGCGCCACAACAAGGTCAGTGAAGGGTTCGAGGAGGAGCGCAAGGTCATAGACCAGGAAAGGAGTGAACTGGAAAAGGAGTTTGCCGGGCTGGAAAAAGAGATCGGGGAAATCCTTTCCGACCTGGGCGGAGATTTCCTGGCGCGCTATCAGCGGCTCATCAAGGGCGGACGCGCTCCGGCGGTTGTTCCCGTGGTGAGTGGTTCCTGCAAGGGCTGCCGGATGTCACTGCCGCCCCAGGCCTATAATCTCATGCTGGCCCGGGTGGACGATCTGCATACCTGTCCCACCTGTACCCGGTTCATCTACATAAAGCCCGAGCAGGAGCAGGAAGGAGAGGAACAGGCATCCGGCGTCGCCGCTGGATGATCCGCCAGGCGCAACCGCCAAGTGGACCGCCGGGTATAACATGCTCAGGGACGAGGCCCCCCGGCTGAGCCGGAAAGCCCCCTGGGACTGCTGCGTCCTTCCACCCGCTCCGGATGGCCGGGGCTGCTGTTAAAACGCCAGCGAAAAGCCCTTCTCGGATATTTCCAGGGCGGTCAGGTCATCGTTCATCATCACGTCCAGCGCGGTAATCCCATGGGGCAGGATGTTGCGCAGGTAATACCGGGCCGTAGAGATTTTTCCCTTGTAAAACTCGGCATCCTGACTGTCCGCCGCCACGCCATCCAGGGCCTGCTGGGCCACGTTGGCCCCCTCGGCCAGCAGCCGGGAGATTATCAGAGTGGACAGGGCCTCCAGAAATGGTGTGGCGTGTATGGCCACTCCCTCAATGTCGCCGGACATGCCCTTCATGGTGAACTTGCCCACCACCGAGGACAGTGATTCCATGCCCCGTTTGAGGGTATCGCATTCCTCGCCCCAGTCTGACCAGGATTCCATCTGTTCCAGCAGGGCTCCCTGCTCCTCGATCAGGCGGTTCACCAGGGAACCGCCCCTGCTGGCCAGCTTGCGCCCGACCAGATCCAGGGCCTGGATGCCGTTGGTGCCTTCGTAGATGGGGAAGATCCGGCAGTCGCGGTAGTACTGTTCCGCCGGGTAGTCGCGGGTATAGCCCGCCCCGCCGAAGCACTGGATGGCGGTGGAGGTGACGTTCATGGCCGTATCGGAAAGATGGGCCTTCACCATGGGGATGAACAGCGAGGAGTAGCCCTCACCATCGTCCTCCCCGGCAATCTTCTCCTCGTCCACCAGGCGCATGGCGTGGAACAGCAGCGCCCGGCAGCCTTCCACACGGGCCTTCATGTCCAGCAGCATCCGCCTGACGTCCGGGTGCTTGATGATGGGCACGGCTCCTTCCGGCGGGCGGCCCTCGGAAAGGCTGGGGCCCTGGAGCCTGGTGCGGGTGTACTCAAGGGCGTTCAGATAGGCCGTGGAGGCCACAGCCAGCGCCTGTACGCCCACCCCGATCCGGGCGATGTTCATCATGAGGAACATTTTGCGGATGCCGTCTCCGGGCGGTGTTCCCGGCGCAGGTTCGCCCCCCACCAGAAAGCCCTGGCAGCCTCCGTTCTCGCCAAAGGCCAGCGCCGCCGTGGCTGAGGCGTTGATCCCCAGCTTGTGTTCGATGCCCGTGCAGGTGACGTCATTGGGCTCACCCAGCGACCCGTCCGGGTTCACGCGAACCTTGGGGATGATGAACAGCGACAGGCCGCGGGTTCCCTTGGGAGCGCCCTCGATGCGGGCCAGCACCAGATGAATGATGTTCTCGGTGATATCCTGGTCTCCCCCGGATATGAAGATCTTGTTGCCCGTCACCGAGTAACTGCCGTCATCGTTGGGCACGGCCTTGGTGGTGAGTACGCCCAGGTCCGATCCCGCGTTGGCCTCGGTGAGCACCATGGTGCCGGCCCAGGTTCCGTTTTCAATCCTGGTGGCGAAGAGTTCCTGCTGCTCCGGGGTGCCGAAGGATCGGATGACCTCCGCGGCTCCCATGGAGAGTCCGGGATACATGGCAAAGGCCGTATTGGCGCCACTCATCATTTCCGTGACCACTCCCGCCAGAAGATGCGGCGCGCCCTGACCATCGTGCTCGGTGGAGGTGTCCAGCATGTTCCAGCCATTCTCGTAGTACTTCTTCCAGATGTCCTGGAACGCCGCCGGCACCTTCACTTTTCCGTTGGCCAGGCTGCAGCCTTCACGGTCAGAGTCGGAATAGCTGGGGGCCATCACCTCGGTGGCGAAGGTATGGGCTTCCTTTATGATCATCCGAGCGTCTTCCTCGGAAAAATGGCTGTAAGGCTCCGATTCAAACAGCTGGGCAAGCTTGAAATGCTCGAACAGTTCAAACTCAATATCCCTGAGATCTATTTTGTAGTGAGAGTTTTCAGACATGGCCTTCTCCCTTGTGGCAGTGAGCTTTTGTGTTTAAAAGCTGCTGTCCTTTCAGTTTCCCCGTGTCTTTCCGCAGAGCGCCCATCGCTCCGGAAATAATGACTTCAGGGTGAAAAAAAATAACCGTGGATATCTCTTAATTTAATTCTACTCCAATTTAACGCCAGGAAAATAAAAAGGGCATACAGGTAGAAGGACGCGTGGCGGTGCAGGGCCGCCCAGGCCAGCGGAGAGGCCCAGGGGAGGTATCCTCCTCCGTAGCGGAACTGCCAGAACCGCTCGAGCCCTGAAAAAACCATCGTCAGGATCAGGCTCCACACCAGAGTCGAAGCGGGGGACAGATTGCCCAGCAGGGTCTTTATCTGGCCGGGAATGTTTTTCCATCCCTGGGCCTTGGCCCGGCGCAGAAACCTTGGCAACCCTGCCGCTGCTATGAACAGACGCCAGCAGATCACCATCAGCAGCAGCCCTCCGAAGAACAGGTGGAGGTCTCTCAGGGCGGGCAGGGAAACCAGGTCCGGCAGGGTTCCGGCCCGGGCGATAAGCTCGCCTGTCAGCACCAGCAGCGCCAGGGACAGCAAAAGCGTCAGGCGCATTATGATGCTGAAAACATGCTCCATCGACGAGAGGGGCAGCGCGGAGCGGTCCAGGTAGTATATGAGTCGGTTAGTGGATCGCATCGCTCATGCTGAAGAAGAAAGAGTGAATGATCCGGCTGATGTCCAGCCTGTCCTCCGCGTTCTCCGGGTCCAGATCGGTATGGTTGAGCGCTGTTTCAAGCCCCCCTGTTTTTCCGTTGGGTGTGCGCGGTGAGCCGTTCCATGTGCTGGGCCCGATGATATCGTAATTGACGATCCTGCCCCCATCCAGCGTCACCACATGCCGGATGGTTCCCGCAGGGCCTTCCGCATGCCCTATTCCCTCGCCGGAGGAGGCCAGGGGATCGGATTCGTTGAGAATGGCGGGCTGGGCCGGGTCAAGCTGATCCAGCAGTATCTCACAATGATCCAGCAATCCCACCACCTCCCCTATTGCCGCCAGGAGTCTCCCCCCCACGGTGTTGGCCTCGTTGAGGGCCTGGGCTGTTTTCTGCTGGATGGATTCCACCAGGGTGGGATCACTGATCTGGGAACCCGACAGGTAGGCAATGAGAAGGCGCGAAAAAGGCCCTGATTCCATGGCATGACCGGCGTGACGCGGGGCCTTTATCCAACTGTAGGCGTTCTCCTTGCCCGGCGCCGCCTGCAGACCCCGTCTGCCATGGCCCGGACTCTGGGCAAGCTGGTAAAATGAATGCTCAATGGACTCGGTGGCCGCGGAGGTGAAGCGCTCCAGCTTGCCCTCAAGGTAAAACCCTGACGGAAACAGCGATGATTCCAGGGCCGCGTCCGATTCGCCCTCGCCCACGCACATGAAGTTTGTCAGCCCCTTGCCCATCTTGCCCAGGTGGGGATATCCCTTCAAGACGATGTTCACATCCTCAATCAGCTCACGGGATATGAAGCGCCGGAGCTCGTTTTGTCCATCGCGGAGCCTTAACAGAAGCGCCTCGGAGAGCCTTACGCTCACTCCGCCGGGGACGATTGACATGATCTGGGGGAACTTTCCGCCCAGGGCGGCCATCATTCTTTGCAGCACCACCAGGGCGCCCTCTATTCTGTATGACTGCTCCCAGAGATGGTTTACCTCGGCCTCGGTAAAGGGGTGGGTAAAGTTGAACCTTGTCCAATGCGTGGTGGACTTGCGGGAGATTTCCTGGCTGATACGCCGCAGGTCAGGATGGAAGCCGGAGTACTCCTTCAGTGTTCCCGGGGGCAGGTAGTCCGGCAGCGCCTGATAGTAATACTGGCGAAGATGGGCGTGTATTATGGAGAGGGCGTGCAGGAGTTCCCGCAGCACCCTGCCGTTTTCCGCCACACTCAGCCCGCCTGCGTCCTCCCATGCTTTTACGGCGGCCAGGGCATGGGCGACTCCCCCATCGGCCGTAATCTGCTGGGTAAGGTAAATCGCCTCCAACTGGGGCCGGCCGGCAAGGCTGTGTTCGATGAACCGCGAGGGCCCGCTTTCCAGGTATAGCCCATCGGGTCCGCTGGCCAGGCTGGCTCCCCCCTCCACCCTGTACAGGCGCCATTTTTCATTGCTCATGGTTGTGTCTCCCTGCGGTTAAGCAGTGCCGGCTGCCGGGCATGGCTCATGAGTCCTCCAACTCTTCGGAATCGGGCGCAAAGGCCTTGCGCAACAGATGCAGAACGGTCCCCGCAACGGAGATTCCCAGCAGGCCCAGCCCGATGCCTTCCACGTTCTGCCAGATCTTTCCGCGGACACCGGATACGCCCGGTGACTGGCGACCATAAAGGCCCAGCCCGCCATGAGCCGGATACCAGGGCTCGGAACATCCCACACAGGGGCCTCCGGCTCCCACGCACCAGCTGTTTCCGCCGTTCCAGCCTGTGGTTGAGCAGCTGTTATAGGTTGTCTGGCCCTTGCAGCCCAGTTCCAGCAGGCAGCCCTCATCCCCGAAATCCCTGGCGAACATTCCCGCCTCCAGGGAGCGCCTGTGCTCACAGGCTTCGCAGATGGTCTGGGAGTAATACAGCAGGGGGCGCAGGTGGGCATCCAGCCGGGGGAACCCCAGGTATTCCAGATGAGCCAGCACCCCCACCAGGTGGTGCGGGGGAACAGGTACCCCCGGCAGTTTCAAAAGAGGGGTGCGCAGTCGTTTGGCCATTTCCTTCAGCCAGCCGATTCTCTTGGCCGGAATGCTGATTCCACCATAGCAGGCCTCCGTGCCCACCAGGATCAACGTCTTGCCCATGGAGACCAGCTTTTCAAAGGCCTCCCTTTCACCAGGTGTGATCGCCGCCGGATCGGGTATGGTCTCCAGCACCAGGATGATCGGGCTTTGAAACGTATATCGCTCCGGCCTGAAGCCGGTGGGAAAGATTCCCCGATGGGCGACCATCTCCCACCGGTTTGTCACCAGGTCGGCATATCCCGGCATGGAATGCCCCTGCAGGGCCAGGAGGGTGTGATCGGTGCCCGAGTCGTTGAACCAGTGCAGGTGGGGCCGGGAAGGGGAAGAACTCACGGCCTTCGCCAGTTGGACGGTCGTCAGATGCAGGGCCGCACCGGCGGCGCTGGCGCTCAGCAGCCGCAAAACCTCGCGCCGGGTTATCCCGGCCGGGGTGCTCTGATGGTTGGGGTGTTCCTCGCTCATTGCTCCTGTTTTTTCTTCCGGATTCCCTTCCGGAGGCTTCGGTGCGTGCCGGGACGCTTTTACAAAAACTGAATCCAGCCGGTTCATTATGGCCGGTATGAAACCATTTTATCAACTCAATCAACAAGTCATTTTGTACAAGCGTCTTTTCCTCTCTTCCGGACAAAGGAAATATTTTTGCAATGACCGCTTGCCAACATAATTTATTTTGTGTTAGGATCATCCCGAAAGCAGACCCTTCTTTGCAGAGATGGAAATGGGGAACAGGGAACAGGGAATGCGGAATCTGGAAACCGGAGTCTTGGAAAAAACGGCAAGGCAGGAGGCGCCATGAGAACGCTGGCCACAATACTGAAAAAAAGGATTGCGGAACTGGGGTACCAGGATATCAAGGATTGCGCCCGCGACCTGGACATCCCCTATGAACTGCTGCGCAAGGTTATCTCCAGCAACCATGTTCCCAAGGACAAGACCCTGCTGGCCTATGCCGAAAAACTGGGGCTCGAGGCCACCGAACTGCTTTCACAGGCCTACCGTGAGAAGGCCCCGGAAGACATGCAGCATATGATTGCTCCCAGCGGGGGATTTCCCAAGCCCGGGGGCGAGGGGGTTCGGCTGGCTCCGGTGCTGGGGCGCGCGGCCTGTGGGCCCTGGCTGGAGTCGTTCGCATCTGAGCCTGATCATTTTGAGCCGGTTGAACCCGGCGACAAGGACGCTTTTTTTGTGGTGGCAGAAGGGGACAGTATGATTGGCGGGAATATCCCCTCGGGGGCCTATCTGCTGGTTTCCCCCAAGGCGGGGGTCAGCAACGGGCAGATAGTACTGGCCCGCCGGGGCGATGAGGAGTTCACCGTCAAGACCTATTACCGTAAGGCGGACGGGACAACCATACTTCAGCCCCTGAATCCGGCGTTTGAGCCGATTATCCTGGAGGACCGCGAGCCGCACACCGTGATGAGGGTTACCGAGGTGCGGATAAAACTCTAGCGGGCCGGTCGTTTTGCCATGTTTCTGCCGGGGTTTTCGGTGATATGGAGTTCATGGCTCTCCTGGGCTCATATTGACAAAAGTCGATAAATCTGCCTACAATATCAAACATTACGCACGTCCTTCAGCGGTCACTCCGCTGAAACTCCCCCAAACTCCCATACGCTTTCGATATGTTCCCTGTGCATCAGCCAGCCCGGCAGGTTCTGCTGCGCCGGTCCCTGTTGACCAGGGGGGAAAGGCTCATCCCCGGAGGCCCATTGAAAACACCGACCCACCTTGAGGGCTGCCCGCAGGGCTCACCCCGGCATCCACAACTGCTGGAACTTTTGCAAAACCAGGCTTTCATCTCCATCGTCCGGTTGTTCCTGCTGGCCGTGCTCAGCCTGGCCGGCTATATCTGGAGCGCTGAGGTATCCCACATCAACAGGGCTCTGGACATAATCCGGTCCAGCCAGAGCGAAGGCGCACGCCGCCAGTGGGAGGAGGTGTCCTCCCTGCGGGAGGAGGTGTCCGGGCTGAAGGGCGAGCTGAACAGGGCGCTGCTGGACTATCATCAGACCCTGCGGCAGATACTGGAGCTGGTTTCCCGGCAAAACCACGGCCGCTGAAACCTGTTCCGACGGCCCAGCAGGCTCAGAAGCCGCAAGGCATTTGCGGGGTAAATGTGAGGAAATATTGAAGAATTAATGGTTTATGACCCTCCCCTCCCCCGGTTGAGGAACCGCCACCTTGAGCCATTCGTTTTTTAAGCCAGTGAGGTTGGTTTTCAGCCATACCCGATCCGGCGGCAAAACAGTGGCGGTAGAACCGGAACCGGGTTGAGATCGGAAGAGTTGATCAGGAGGCGGTCGTTATCTTATGTGACATTGTTCCTGTATCGCCCTTAAATGAATGGCAATATGGATTGAAAATCATGCCTTTGATCAAAGGCGGTACGGGCAGTTTAACCGGATTATCCGGCCGGCTGCCGAATCACCGAGGATCAGCCGGGCCAGGTTAAGAAACGGATGTAGCCATGGTCATCAGGCAATAAGGATATTAATACGGAATAGTCATCCATACAGGAGAAGATAATTAAGATGAGCGACGAAAAAATCAGTCAAGCCGTTCCAGACACTGCTGTGCTGACCAGCCTTGGTTTTTTTACCATCCCCGCCCATGAGGCCCACAGGAATCTTTCCGCCTTCCATGTGGTGGATGTCCGCACGCATGAGGAATACCATGGCCCCCTGGGCAATATTCCGGGCTCAATCCTGAAGCCTGTGGCGGAACTGGCACATGAAATGGGCAATCTGCCCAAGGACAAGCCCCTGCTGCTGGTTTGCCGGTCTTCCCATCGCTCCTCCATGGCGGCGCAGGTACTGGTAAGCTCAGGCTTTCCCAACGTGGTGGTCATGGAAGGCGGGATGAGCCATTGGAACACCCTGGGCCTGCCTACCTCGAACCGCACTGGGCACGGAGCCGACAGAACCGGTACGCGCGACGCACTTTTCAGCCTGCTGCAACGGTTGGCGGTCTGAGCCAAAAAAATCCCCGCCGTAAAAAACTCCTAACGGCGGGGATGCTCCCCTTTTTTTTATCAGCACGATTTTAGATCAGCGCGATTTTAAATCTCCAAAGCCCGCTTCAATAAACGGATCTTTTGGATTACCTGTACTGACCCGGGCCGGATTCAGGACAGGTCGGTCCAGCCGGGCCTTCTCCCTGCCGGGGGCCGCCCATGGGCTGCTCGCCGCAGCCAGGATTCGGAAAGTGCCTTCCACGCTGCTCATGGCGCCGGTTCCCCCAGCCCATTCCGGAGCCGCGGTTCTTCCCTCTCATCATCCAGGGCTGGCCCCGTCCCGGCCCCATCAGGTTGGTTTTCAATATTTCATGGGCCAGCATGGCTCCCTGTTTCCAGGAGCCGAAAAGGGACTGCTGATCCTCTGATGTGAAGACCAGGCTCACCCCGTTGGCCAGATCCTGTCTGTCAACTTTTACCTCGGGCATGTGGACGGATGGACTGACTTCCCCTGAGTAGGCCTGCTTGATGATTTCCGCCAGTTGTTGATTTTCGGATGTGATGGTCACCACCAGCTTGTTTTCTCCGGGTCGGGAAACAAGGGTGGCCTCGTTCATAATGCGCCGGAACTTCTCCCATTGTTCTTTGTTCTGTTCAGGCGGGCTGTTGTTTTCCGCCCCGGTTCCTCGGCCCTGGGCCAGGGCCGCCGAATGAAAAACAAGAGCGGCTCCCAGCAGGACTGTTATCAGCAAGATTGAAAAAATTTTCATGATCGGTTTCTCCTCGGTTCATGGTGAAGGGATTTCCTTCAGTTCTCACTCCCTTTACCCTCTGATACACCGCAGAGCCGGATTTGATTTCAGAAAAAAAATTCAGGGGGGCATTTTCGGGAAAACAAGCCTCCTGCCGGGGCGGGTCAGGAGGGGAACTACTCCCGTGGAGGCTGGGGCTGCCCCGGCCCTGGACGAAGCTCCGGTCTTTTTCCCATGTCCCTGCGCGGTCCGGGCCTTTGCTGAGGCCTCATGCCGGGCTCGCCCCGCAGCCCCCTGCGTAAACCGGGTCCGGCTGGCAGGCCCGGGCCGGGGGCCCCCTCCGCTCCCGGAGGTTGCAGCCATCGCTCTGCCGGCATCCTGTCCGGGTGCACGTTGTGGCGCATCCCGGGTTCTTCTTCCGGTCCGGCGGGCTGCCTGTCTGGCTGCCTGTCTGACTGGTCTTGGGGCGGCAGGGCCGGACGGTGCATTCTCCTGTGATGGCGGAAATACCGGCCCAGCCTCCTCGGCGGCAGGCGCTGCCCCTCCTCCACCTGGAACTTCCGGTCCCTCATCATCCCCCGAAGACGCAGGTGTTCATCCACCCTGGGGCGGAAGTCCCGGGGCAGCTTTACTTCCACCGTTTCCTCATCCGGGGTAATCAGGGTGGCGGTTCCGTTCTCCACCCCGGTCACCCGGCCCATGCGCAGATGGGGATGGGGAGTGGCATAGCGGGCGCGCCGCCTGAAGAAATGACCCAGCACCGGCATCTCCGGGGCTTTGCTGACCACGGTTTCCTGCAAAACCTCGTTGATGCCGGTTTCGGCCAGGGTCGCTCCGCCGGTGGCCGAAAGAGCGTATGAAAACAGCACCACCCAGGCCATCCTTGCCCGGACCGGTCCACCCCCCGCCATAAGCCAGGCGGCCAGGGTGGTAAACAAAAGAGAGCCCAGCAGCAGGTCCAGCGGCAGTTTGGCCAGGAAATCCCCCAGATAGCGGGTGCCGAAATGCAGAAGTTCCAGGCTGCCGTTTATGCTAACTTCAAAGGCCAGGGCGTCCGAAAACACTACCCCTGCCAGCAGAGCGGCCAGGATAGCGGCCCGGCGGGTGCCGCGGCGCAGCTGGTGAACCCATTTGGGGCGCACGGCCAGGCCTTCCCTCTGGATGGTTTCCATTACCCGGAGTGAATAATCAGGGGGCAGATCCGGAGTCCCGGGCCGGGACGCCTTCAGCAGTTCCTCAAGACGCATGTCCCCGGCGGCACTGTCTTCGTGCTCCAGGATGTGTTTCTGGCTGTTTCCCTTGCTTCCCATAATTTCCTTCTCTATAGGCCCGGTCTGTGTTTGTTAATACACCGCAGACGGCGAATTTCTTTCAGGTTTCCTGCCGTACTGCTTCCTCCAGCAGCAGGCGCAACTGCTTCTTGCCCCGGTGGATCAGTGTTCCCACTGTTCCCCGGGGGATTCCCATGATTTCAGCGATATCCTCATAGGGGCTGTCTTCAAAAAAATGCAGCTTCAGAGCTTCCTGCTGTTGTTGCGGAAGCTGTTCCAAAGCTTTCAGCACCCGGGCGGAACGATCCGATTCAACCTGGTGGGCCTCCGGATTATCCTCACGGCTGTCGGGCAGGGAGTCCCAGTTATCGGGTGACCAGCCGGACTCCCGCCGGCGGGCCTTGCCCCGAAGGTAATTGGCCGCCTCGTTGTGGGCGATCCGCAGCAGCCAGGGCGCAAAGGACCGCCTGATGTCATAGTCGGCCAGACTGCGGTACGCCTTCAGGAAGACCCCCTGTGAAATATCCAGCGCGGCCTCGCGGTCGTATCCGCAGAACCTGTACAGGTAACCGAAAACCTTCTCCTGGTAGCGCTCCATGAGCATCCGGAAATCATCCTGCTGTCCTGCCAGGACGCTGCGGACAAGATCGGCATCATCTGGAGGGGGCTGGTTTCCGCTCATTGGGGCACCACATTCAGCATGGGAGGTTTTCCGAACGCAAAAGCAAAGAATATTTCCAAAACAGCCGGACTGACTTCCCTTAAATAGCAGAATTTGTCCTGGCAGGCCAAAGCTCTTCCCAAAACCGCCCTCGGGGCCGGTGAGGTGCAGGCCCGGGGAAGTATGAATTTTACGAGATGTTCTCTTGTGCAGAGGCTCAAGGGAATGCTATCCAATAAGGGGCCGGAAAACAGGCCATCAAAATGCGTCCATAAACAACAGAAATTCGTTAAAACCGGTAACAAACAGAATCGGGGTTCCGGAATGAATTTCCCGGGTTTTTTGTGCCCGGGCGGCATACGGCAGAGACGGATGAAATACGTAATCATACAGGGTGACGGGATGGGGGATATCAGGGGCTCTTCCTCCGGGGCTACCACGCCCCTTGAGGCCGCCCGCACACCCAGCTTCGACAAGGTGGCGGGCTGTGGGCGGCTGGGATTGCTGCACACCATCCCCGAGGGCTACCCGCCGGGTTCCGATGTGGGAAACCTGGCCCTGTTCGGCTACGATCCCCGCCGCTTTTATACCGGCCGTTCGCCCCTTGAGGCTGCCGCGATGAATGTGGGGCTGGGCGAGCGCGACGTGGCCTTCCGGCTGAATCTGGTAAGCACCCGTGATGACGGGGCCGGTCTGCTGATGGACGATTTTTCCGGGGGGCATGTGGATTCGGAGTCCGCCGCGAAAATGGTGAAAACCCTGGACGAGCAGCTGGGCAACTCCCGGTTCCAGTTCTATCCGGGAGTGAGCTACCGGCACCTGATGGTTTGGCGTGACGGCCTGCTCAAAATGACTACCACTCCACCCCACGATATCTCAGACCAGCCGCTGGCCGGACATTTGCCCGTGGGTGAAGGGGCCGGGGAACTGATCCGGATAATGGAAGCCTCCCGGGAACTGCTCACCGGACACCCGGCCAATCTGGCCCGGGTCAGCCAGGGACACAAACCGATTTCCCAGGCCTGGCTCTGGGGGCAGGGACTGGCTCCGGAGATGCCCCGCTTCAAGGATCTGCACGGGCTTTCCGGCGCAGTGATATCCGCCGTGGACCTGGTGCGCGGCGTGGCCATATATGCCGGATTTGAGATTATTCAGGTGCCCGGCATCACCGGGTTTATTGATACCGATTATTCCGCCAAGGGGCGGTATGCCCTCAAGGCGCTGCAAACCCACGACCTGGTATTCGTGCATATCGAGGCCCCCGACGAGGCGGGGCACATGGGAAGCCGGGAGGAAAAAATCAAGGCCATCGAGGAAATCGACACCAGGATTGTGGCCCCCCTGCTGGAACAGCTGCCCGCGCTGGGCCCTTTCAAGATCCTCATTACCTCTGATCACGCCACGCCGGTTTCACTGAAGACCCACAGCCTGGACCCGGTGCCGTTCGCCATGGCATCGGGTGAGCAACTGGCCCGGGGGGGCACCTCCAGGAAGTTTGGGGAGGAGCAGGCCGGGAACACGGGGGATGTGATAGGTGATGGCTACAGGGTCATTAAGGAACTGCTGGCCCTCTGACCGTGCCGGCAGTTGTCGTCATATCGCCAGAATTTCCTTCAGCACCTGCTCTATGGTGGGCGCATCATCCAGGGAAAACATTAGTCGTTGTCCCGGTTTTTCGCCCTGGATGTGAATAATGCCCAGCTTTTTCCCCGGCGAAAGTTCCACGGATATTGGCGGGGAGTCTGGCAGCACCACCGCTTTTATCTGACTTAGTTCCATCCCCTGTGCGATCAGTTTTTCCAGTATGCCCGGCAGACTTTTGTCGTGGGTGGCGAATACCCCGAAAACCAATTGGGTGCGCTCGAATGGGTAAACATCAAACCAGAGCATCCGCTCCATGGTTTTGGTCAACAGGTCGGTATGGTTTTCCCCCAGCAGTATGCTGGTGGCCCATGACGGGCTGTAGGCGGAATCGGTTGGCGTGATGTGGCTCAGGTAGGCGAATCTTCCCGGCATATAAGCGGCGAAGGCCGTGCAGGTGGCCACTCCCGTGGTGAAAACTGTTTCTTCAGATCCGGCCTTTTGAACCTCCTGCAGGTCCGCCTTGATCCGCCGGCTGGAACCCTGGGCCGTTATTTTACCCAGATTGGTCTGGAAAAAGGCTGGCCTGCGGGCGGCCAGCCTCTCTGAGAGCCTTGTAAAGAGTTGTTTTGCGTTTTCCCGGTAATAATCGGTGATAATCTCCCCTTCGTCCTTTTCCGCCAGAATCGCCCAAACGGAATCCTCGAATCTGAACGTCTCAAATGAACTGAAGACCTTCCGGCCTCTGTAGTCGGTGGTTATCCGGTGGCCGCCGCCACGACTGAAGGCCTCTTTCACGGCGCTGGTTTCCACCTGCAGGAATGCTGCTGGAGAGGTGTTTATAAAGCGCGACGGGGTGAGCATGGTGTTGTTCCTGTTGACCAGATAGACCTCACCGGTCCTTCCCAGACCCTCGCGTTCGGTTAGAATATTCGCCACCCTGTTCATGGAAAGCTGGAGCACCATGCTGCCCAGTAGGGTTTCGCCATCCCGGATGGCG
>Ga0224501_10002904_pt1 | contig 13488 bp, 10 predicted proteins | sample SF_Oct11_sed_USG_4_FD_169105 | JGI IMG/M metagenome (GOLD analysis project Ga0224501, IMG submission 169105) | Sediment microbial communities from San Francisco Bay, California, United States - SF_Oct11_sed_USGS_8_1 | ecosystem: Environmental > Aquatic > Marine > Sediment | place: USA...
CAGTAGAGCACAACCACTGATCATAGCAGGCTGTGTGTAGCAGTAGAGGACGCCCACTGATCATAGCAGGCTGTGTGTAGCAGTAGAGGACGCCCACTGCTCATAGCAGGCTGTGTGTAGCAGTAGAGGGCGCCCACTGCTCATAGCAGGCTGTGTGTAGCAGTAGAGGGCGCCCACTGCTCATAGAAGGCTGTGTGTAGCAGTAGAGGACGCCCACTGCTCATAGCAGGCTGTGTGTAGCAGTAGAGTCGATCCAAGACTGTATGACTGCTAGTGACTAGTGACTTAGTTTTGGGATGTGGAGCGTTCGGTCATGACCATTTTTTTTCCACCAGATGGCAACACTCCTATGTCTCTGTTGTAGACTTGCATTTAACTTAAAGCTAAAGAGAATGGAGTGCATCGAGGAATCTATCGAGGGCTGTGGTCACTTCCTACGTAACAAAGTGTGGGTTCGTTACAAGGCTGTCCTGGCGGATTTCCAAAGCAAATGCGCGAGAGATGTACCGGACCCGGAAACCAAGTCAGGTTAGACATCATCGTATCATCCGTACCTTGTAAAGTCATTTCTCATAGCTACATATTCTCGTAGCTACATATTCTCATAGCTACATATTCTCGTAGGTACATATTCTCGTGATTATTTTAGTGATAGCTAAACTATCTCAAACCAAACCACAGTCAGACACACACACTCGTGGCTCAAACAGAAAAATGCCAAGACTGCACCAAGAACTCATCAATTTCAGGGTTCCGCTGAGTGAGGCCGAGTACACACTGTTTTATCTGGTTGGGGAATGTTTTGGGCCTTGTAAATATCTGTGATGACCGGGTTGAAATCGATAATTAGTGTAGAGAGTGATGGGATTAAGTACTCAATCCCATCACACCGAGAGCCCAGTAATGAGTGCCCCGATTATTTCTGACGAGCTCTGCTCCATTAGATTTCCTTAGCAAGCTATTTTTAGAAGTTGAGGTCACAACGGAAAAGATAAATCTAACTAGCGATAATCCGCCGGGTCCAAGTGTGGTGTTACAACGTAAAGCCGAGTGTAGAGGGATGAAAAGTGCGGGCGACGATATAGACCCCGAGTGAAATGGTGTCTCTCAACATTAAATCAAAGTTTGTCACTCTAATTGCAACCCAATGGTTGTTGCTGTTAGACTAAGCTTGATTTAATGGAGGCAAGTCTCACCCTGGGTAGCCAGCCTAAAAGCTGTTAGGGTTCTTCTGCTTTGGAGGGTTGCCTGTTGGCTGATCAATGATGGTTACAGTTACATCACTGGCCATTCAGTGTTTGTTGTTGCAGGAACCAATGATTGGAGAGTGCTCAGCCTAATGAACAGCCTCCTTGCCCTATTTACCCACCATCTTCTCTAGTCCTTATGGCAACATTCCGATAATCAAGCACCTGCTGTATATTGGCAAGTCGGCTACATGTCAAGCACTTGTTCGGCATATTGACAGGTAGTGTGTGTATGCGTGTCAAGCACCTGCCGCAGTGTAACCCCCATCACTGTACAGATATTTCAAGCATATGGCCTGACATGTCACTCCACTAGCTGGTCAGCTTTGAAAACATTTTTGTACTTATACCAAAACGAGCTATTTCACTCTTCACAAAATAACTAATGCAGAGACACCCTTTTCCTTATATACATGACCCGTAATGTATTTTTAGTTTTGCTAAACTATTCTGCGAACAGTGTATCTCAATACAAGCGGTATGATCGTGACGAGGAAAAATTGTTGGTGAGAAGTTTATAAAAACTGAACCTAAGTTTTACCTATCGCCGCTGCTGACAGTGGTTCTAGAAAGCGTTGTACCGCCCCAGTCCTCAAGAGGGCAATCTGAGTTACATAATAAAGAAACTAACTAGTAAATGGAGCTCATTAGCTCTCATATCAAAGCACTTTGCGGCACAAAGCAAGTAATGTCCCTCTTCACACTACTGAGCCATCAGTGTCAAACATGAGTAGGAGAGCCATTAGGCAGACTGCTGAAATTATACATCCAGGCAAGCGCAGAGTGGCCCGGATTTCGGTGTGTAACGAGTTTTCACATAATATGTCTACCACCAAACATTTCTCCCATTACGCGAGGGCCTAGTGAGTAAGGAGGTGATATGTGAATCTGATAGCGGACTGCACACAGTGAGTGGAGATTCACAGAAGAGCTCTTCACCGACCAGTGATAGGAGGAGGGCGGGGGTGGGGGGATACTGAAAAGAGAGGAATGGGTTTAGTCCTGGGGATGATAGCTTGACTGGTAATACTTCTGACCCACGGCAGATCTATGCTGTGCAGCTAAATCAAATTCAATAATAAATAGCAATCCCTACCCCCAATGTGCCTATCTGAATAGACACCTTAGCGGATCAATTTATTCTTCTTATTCGCACGTAATTGGGGTTGGGTTGTCTTGCCTTCTAGCATCCGAGCGCGCAGAAAACTCCAACACAGGTGTTCGGACAATGGTCAGTATACTCAGTGTACCAATCAAACATCACTCCGACCACTAGCCAGGCCATTACACTACATGCGGTGAGCACACGCATGAGCACACGACTCCTGATGGATATTCACCAGCGAGTGGGGGGGGGGCAGCCCTTGCTTACCTTGTGTTTATAAACAGTACTGAAGTGGTTATTCCTGAAGAACACAGCAAGTTGCTCCTCTGTCATAGTAGAGGCGAGTTCGCACAGACCATGATAGGTGAGCTGCGATGCGGACTGGGCCAGAAACTCCTCACACAAAAGGGCTGTAAAACATTATATAGTCCTGATACCTAACGGCCAGTACGCAAAAAACACAAATATAACAAGATACATCTGTAAGATTCAGGGCATTAAAAATGAATCGCGCAACTTGGCAAGAGTTTGTTCTGTGTACTGGCTGGAGACCAACGAGGGGGAAAGGGCTGTGTTAGAATTACTTGAGGGCAAAATCAAAAGACGGATCGCACGAAAAGGGCTTTCTCTAAAGCCTTTCATTTCAGACAACATTGCCGCTGACTTGCCAGGTTGTTTTCCATTACCTTTAAGTGACTAGTACACAGCGAGCGAGTGAACACCTCTACTCACCCTTAGTGACCTCCTCTTCCTTGTCACTCGAATTCTTACTGATTATATAGTCCACCACCTGATTATAGGTCAGATCACCGAGTGCTGTGGCATGCTGACTCTGTGGATCAGCCAGCCAGCCGTGGTAGAGAGAGAGATTGAGCAAATCAAATACAATGTTATCAGATGTGTACTCAAAGTCTGCCACCCTGAAAAGTGGATGAAAGTAACCAACAGAACGTAACTGACATCACCTCTCCTCCCCTGATGGGGAAAAAGATACGTCCTCGAACCAGAATATCTCTTAAGATTAAAAGTCCCTTTAAGTTTTACAAGAGTGGGCTCACCTGAAGCACTTGAATTAATGCTTAGTGGCTACCTCTGTAGGCTCTATTTTTATTTTAATGCGGGTGGCCTGCGCATTAGCCAAATAGACTGAAATCATGCGAACACAAAAATTCATATTGGAAACCGCCCCAACCAAACACTGAAAATTTTGCTGAATTGTACGTGACACCTATATGCCTAAATTTACACCAATACACACATATTTGTATGAACAAAGATACACCTTTATACACATATAATACAGGACGTACCCAGTAAAGCGCACATTGACATCGAGACCAGTCTGTAGTTTATGGAAGACTGTGATGGCATCATTAACATTCTGCTCATAGTTCGCCTGCTCACCTTTCTCCATACCCTGTGTATATGTATACAAACAATACTTCACCCACGGTGTGTTATGCTATTACTATTCAGGTACACAGCGGTCCTATTTAATGGACCTCCTAAGCCTGCGGCTTGTTAGTGAGGTAGGACATAGGATAGATGTGAGGAGCTCGTGTTCCACCTCATAGTGAGGCTCATTGTTTTGATGTAGGAAAAATGCGAGGAGCTCATACTCGCAACGGGAACCCGTCGTGATCAGGATTTAAACGCAGATTCTCAGGGTTGCAAGCCCAGCACTCTATTCTCACCGTGCTATGTAAGCCCTTACTGCGTGGGGTGTGTGACTGGGTGTGTGGTTAGGTGTGTGATTGGGCGGGTGGCTGGGTGTGTGGCTGGGTGTGTGGCTGGGTGTGTGGCTGGGTGTGTGGCTGGATGTGTGGTTAGGATTGACAGCTTACAGTGACTTACCTGGGGCATATTGGTGAGCACGATATCGCCCAGATATCCCATCAGCTGATTGGATGTGATAACTTCGGCAGCAGTGGATATAGTAATCCGGCTCTCCAGCAGCAGGATATTGAGTATAGCGATCAGTGGACACGGACCATTCACATTCTGAGTTATCACAGGTACTCTCTTACCTAATAAAACAGAAAAAAAACATAAGATCATCTTGGTTTTATATGGATGGCATCACCAAGCCAATGCATCGTTCTCAGGGTAATCCATAGTTTCCCCGATATAGGCGGTACTCTATCATTGGGCCGGGCTCCGTTATTAAATGCACTAACCCACTAAGCACGAGTATATATGTACATGCAGATTGCCAACCACAAGTGTGGAGAATCGTGGTGTCAGATAAATGTAAACTAAAGAGATCTCTCTACAACGATGACACGGGAATATTTCCTCTCTAGTAAGGGGCAAATAACTCTCTAACATTGAGCAGAAAACTAATGCCAACAAATTAAGAGTTGTTTACCACTTTAGACAAGATCTATGGAATTGTTGTGATGATATCCTAACTCAATCTGACTGTCCTTGGGGTTAACGAGCAGCTTCACTCGATAGGCTTGAAAGTTATTAAAGTTCTGAGAGCAGAGGGATTCTAAGGAAACTGCTGTTAAGTCAACCCAGACTAACAATTCCAAGATTACAGTGTTTATTGGGGACCCAGGTTTGTATTACACTCTTTGAATAAGTCTAACCAGTCTCAGCTATGTCCATCAGCACTCCTGAATGATGCATATTGGTAAGGCATAGGTACCATGAGTTAGCTAGCATATGAAACCTAAATCACTGTGTCTCACCTTTGAACTGGATCCATTTAATATGGTAAACGTCCTTAGTCTCATCTAAGCCATATCCACCCTGAGCAGCCTGTCTCTTTACTTCCTCCATCATAGGAGAGGTAACTGTCTCTTCTGAGCAGCCATATCCACCCTGAGCAGCCTGTCTCTTTACTTCCTCCATCATAGGAGAGGTAACTGTCTCTTCTGAGCAGCCATATCCACCCTGAGCAGCCTGCCCCTTTACTTCCTCTATCATAGGAGAGGTAACTGTCTCTTCTGGGGCGGTATGGCCGACAGGGGTCTGGGCCAGGGCACCCTGCGCTGAGCCCGTCACACTATATGGTGACAGGACGTTACTGGCCTCTCCAGATTCGTCTGGGGAGGGCGTGCCTGGGTCCATGGATACCGCTGTAGGGGCTTCAGTCAAAGTGTTTAGGGAGGTGTTCACCTCAGTGGTAGAATTTAGGGCAGCTTCGGGTCTATCCGCGTCCATAGAGCGGGTCACTGCCTCAATCGCAACACTTGAGGAGACATTTGACTCCGTTGTAGCATTTTGGGAAGACTCTGTTTCAGCACTGGTATTTAAGGAGAGACTCGCCTGGGTACTATCATGCGGGCAGGTATCCATCGCAGCAGATATATTTTTAGACTCCCTGGGAAGATTATCAGGGCTGGCTAGGACTTCCTGCCGACCTGACTCAGGTCGCTGCTGACTCAGACCACCAACAGCAGTATTAGCTGTGGGAAGCACCACCCCATTAGTTGTGTCTATGTCAGCAGTGATGGGCTGCTCACCTAAGGCACCAGCCGGCGGAGACTCGGTGGGAACTGGTTCAGTAATGTTTTCACCTGGAAGGAAATGCTTTGGCATTAGTTTGGTAGCAGTGAACTAGGCGCCAGCTGGACTAATGAGTGTAATGACATAATGATATGCAGTATAGTGCCGGGATGCATCATCCTGAATTCACCAAGAGTGTACCCCTCTACTAGTTACTAGCGGATCTGCATCCTTTGCTGAACTTACTAAACCTACAGTGATTTGTCATTAGAAATGACATCTTAAAACCAGCAAATAGTTATCTGAAAAGTTCACACCATGCTCGCCAGTCAACAAAGTTATCAAAATCTTTCCAATCAACCGATAAATGACTGATAGAGGGCTTACTCTGGTATAATGGAGTTACATAAAACATGCAATACCCTGCAAAATCTGTTATCTGCAATAATTATCTGAGTATCTAAGTTTACTCCGCGCAATCTTTTTACCTACATAGAAAAGGAAATCGGCCAATTTACAATTGTCCGAGGGATTTTGGAGGGGGAAAACTCCGGCAGGCACCTCACAGCGCGAACAATCTGCAACAATATGCCATACTACGGTACCAAACAGGCTCGGAAAAGTTGCACAACATGGGCATATCGCAGTTGATTTGGGCAGAAGTTGAGTATATAGATAAAATCCCTTTGGGCTCATGGTAGTAGTCACATGTTTGCAAGCTGACCAATCAAGGGAGTGGGCTAAAACTTAATACATGTACACAGAAAGGTCTAAGAAAACTTCCGAGGTGCAAAGTTCAGCAACCAGGTTACCCAGCTACTTTACAGTATCCAGGAACTAGGTTTCTCTGCAATAAACAGCCTGGATAAGACCAAAATGCTCAGGCCCAATGTTAACTAGGAATGATACATTTATGAAACAAAGGCAGATCAGCGTTGCACTACTAGAAAAAGGTTGGGAGAAAGCCTTCTTTTATATTGATAGCATCGCTGTGTCAAAAGCTCGCTTTCAGGGTGGTCCATGGTGGGGTCCATAGAGAACGGGCCCTACGGATAGGCCGTTATTTGATGCTGGACGTGGGTCTGATCAAGGAGAAAGTGGCGACCACATGGAAGATTGATAAAGAAATCCTAAGCCCGGTGCAGGATTGATTAGGTTAGCAGTTCACCCAATGTGAGCTGCTGTTATAAGTTACTAACCTGTGCATGTTGCATCTCTACTTGCTATCTGGTCTTGGTTATGCGGTAGCCTAACCATTCTCAAATCAGATAGCACAGCTCCTTAGGTGTGTGAAGCTGCAGGCTACAAGGTGAGGGAAATATAGAAGCAACCTTACAAAACCAAATCATTTGACATAATCCGAAGTCACCGACGGGCCAAAGGGAGGCGTCACTCAGAACTATAGGCAGTAATCCCTGATAATCATAGGTCTACGATCTTGATTCACTATATCTCAATCGAACTCAACCTCAAAGCGACAATCAGTAAAAGCGTCTTTTCACTCCATCGGGTGTTCGGTTCGCCTCGGTCCGGACGCAGTTTGCGTCTGATTTGGCGTCAGACTTCGGATCCAAGGACCCTTTTCACTCCGGACGGATCCGTCAGACATGCAACCCTGGATTACTTTGGAGTCAATCAATGGTGCCGTACTGTGTCTCCGGAAACGGCAACCATTTTTTGCTCATGATTTCCAAAGAAAGTCAATCCACCATTCAATTCTTTCATTACAGGTTGCCTCTCTTTCCAGTGCAAATTCGTGCTGTTAGTCAAGTGAATATTGTTGTGAAATCGAATAAATTTCCCTTTCCAATGATCCTAGTACGAGACCGAAAACGAGTGAACGTTGCTAGGTAATCCGTGAAAGACAATTTGGTTGATGAGTCAGACCTCCGAGGCCGATCAGACTCATTTTGTCCATGGGAGACAGGCGCCCGGGCATCCGAGAGAGCAACCGAGGCCTTTTCACTCCATTTATGGGGGGCATACGCCCGTCTTGACTGTCCGGTCCGGTCCGAGGTCGATCGGATGCCGGTTGGAGTGAAAAGGCACTTTAAGGTTTATCAGAAAAACAACCTAGCCGAGTAGAACCATGGCTGAATTAATGTTATCATATTATTGTCGGAAAACGATACTAGCACAATTTGCAATAAATTACATGCGGCAATACTTTATGATCAATATATTGGCGAAGAAATGGATCAGAAAAATAAAGTGGTGGAAGGCGACTGTCATCCGTTATTCTCTTATCAACCTGAAGAAACTCAGACAATCATGGTGCGTGACTCCTAGTCAGCCTGTGAGGATAGTTGAGACAGAGAGTGACCCAACATTTCGGTGCATCAAAAATAGGAGACCTTGATCTGATGGACAGTGGTTTTGAATGGGAGTGACGGTGACTATGATCACAATAGCCATAGGCGTCAGTCAGTGTCAGATTACCCGGGGACCGTGTCAGGCTTTGAATTAGGTTTGACTTTGAGTTACCTAATTAGGCGGATCTCAAGCTACAGTGACATTTACTTAAGAGTTATACTCGGTCATAAACTCGGGGATAACTAATATTAACTTAGAAAAAGCGATTCATTTCGTCAGTCCCACTCCCAGTGTGCGCAGTGTCACTGTTGTGCGCAACTGTGAGAATGACTGGCACCGAAAGTTGGTGGCAGTGACCGAGTGTAAGTTTGATTGTGTCACTATCACTATCAATGTGTTACCCTGACTGTGACTGAGACGCTCAGTCACCATCACGATTACTAGGCAATCCGTCTGCGCAGTGGTCTGCGGTAAGTGCGTGATTAATCAAATCTAATATCAGACGTCGAATTCAGGACTAACCAAAGCTGTAATGACCTACTACAGCTTCGTAGACGAAGAAATACGGTCAGCTGCTGGGTAGAGACGGCTATCTTTAGTTCTGTCCAGCTCGGAGTTCAACAACCGCTCATCTTCAGTTCAGCATTCTGTTTATTTTCGAGTCTTGTTATAGAGCCCAGGGCTTTCCCTTTAGCCAGGGATTCCCTCGCGCCTCGCTAACCCGTGTCCGACAACTCCGTGGTCTGGAATGACTCACTATCTGGCGGGGCGAAACTGGTGTCCAGTAAAAAGACAAGGTAGCAAGCAATAGCTTGGTTTTCTCTGATTTAGTACGACCACTCATAGCAGAACTCCTATTCATCAACATCTCACGCGTTTGTTAAATCATTACCATTAACATAAAATCCACTGGTTAAATGTCCGATCTGAACCGTTCATTATCCAGTGACATGAAGGAATCTCCTCTATGTCACTGAGTTATCGTAACTTGGATTTCATCAACTCATAAACTTGTGGAATAAACAAATAGACCAGTCACATGCTATGTGTCACTGCATGAATAGACTTAGTGGAGATGGACTTTGCCCATATGGTGCTAATGCCTGTCTCCACCGCGTTTTACTTGGGTGTTTAATTACAGCGGATTGCAAACCTCTAGAGTTCTCAATCTACCATAGGTATGCAAAATGTTTGTCTTGCATAGACCTTTTACTTGGAATGCATTCACATTTACAAAATCTGCCACCTAAACAGCAGAACATGGCGGCTAGAGAGGAATGTTATCAGCAGGACACAATAAAATGAACATAAGGAACATTGTCAGCTAAAACAGAAAATACAAAAAAAATTCTCTCCAATCTCTGCATAGCAGACTAAGCTTCACCTAAATAATATATAGGCATTTATGTTTTAAAGATAGACATTAGAGTTTGGTGCATCACATAGTGATGAATAAAATCGTGTCAACGACATATGTCACTGAGTATACAAAGGCTTATTTAACAATCATAACTGTCATATCATAAAAATTATTCCTGAAGTAGTCACATGATACTGTTGGTCATGGCAGTATTTCCGGAAGAATCTTCTCATATGAGACCCGAGATGTAGCGACTCTTATTCTACAATAGAAGAAACCATGAGAGGGAAAGAGAGATTTTTAGTATGTGCACAACAGGCGTGTGCATAGAGGGTAACTGTATCAGTGGATAGCTCACTGGGCTGAATGGATGGCACACTGGGGTTAGTGGATAGCACACTGGGCTGAATGGATGGCACACTGGGGTTAGTGGATAGCACACTGGGCTTAGTGGATAGCACACTGGGTTCAGTCGATAGCACACCGGGCTTGAGGTGAGTTTAGGGTACACTATTCAACGGGTCCGACAATTGCCGGTTCGCGCCAATCAGGGCAACGCAGTTTGTTCACTGCGCAGTAAAGGATATCCTCTAACCTTTTTGTGTACACATGGCAAACCACTTGCTAACAACTGATGATGGGCCATCTCGTTTCTCCCAAAACGATCTCCAGTTCTCTTTCCCACGTGTCTTATATATCGTAATTTCCAATCCCCAGCATCACCACCATAACACACGCTATTTCTATTGCTATTTCCTCGATCGAGCTAGTATACATCATGAAATTCAACTGAAACCGAAGTCAGACACTGAGTTCGACATCATTTGAATCAACCGGATGTGCTTTTCAGCAAGCCTTTCGTGATCTCTTGCGATCCCCATGACCTGATTGGACAATTGGCTCAAACCTGATACTCATGGAAGCCAATAGCGCCCACTAATTTAATGGATCGTACCAGACCGTATGGAGACCATATGAAGACCATAGGGGAATGACAAATCGGAGGTTTTATGTCATCAATCAGATCGAAGCTGATGGGATCCGGCCGATGGTTTGCCAGTGCAGCACCATTTTGTCCTTGTACCAAAACCAAGTCCAGATGCCACTCTGCATTCCTCCCGCGTAGCATTTGAATAATAAAGGAGGCCCGACCACACTTTCTCAAAGACGCATGCAAATGCAGATAAAATGTCTCTCAGTGACGCTCTTTGATATGTGTTTGCTAGGTAACTTCAGCATGACTGCCACTGGATCCCAGGGAGGAAAGAGATGGTGAGGATTCTGGATGGGCCCGAGCCTGTATCGAGCTTTTAGTATAAGAATTTGCAATACCAACCTGTCCTCATCATCTTTCTGTAGAGCACCCTGTTTGAGAAATTCAAACTGTTGCTTGGCAAAGCGATAAAATTCACTCTCGAGCTGATATATTTTAGAGGCCTTAATTAAAGCCAGTGTTTCCTCAGACGGTGTTTGTTTTTTTGTTGTTTTACGAAGATGGCCGAGTCCGCCTGTTAAAAAATCAGTAAATGTTTCAAAGGTGGAAAGTATGCGAGTGTGAGGCTCACACAATAGATTCACAAAACATATTTCTTATAGATTTCTGGCGTTTTCGGACAAGCTAATGCAGCCCTCGCGCGTTGCATAAGAAAGGGCTTGATCTTTCTTAGTTTGGTTGCCGCGCGCGTTAGCCAAAACGACTGAAATTGTGCGATCATAAAAATTCGAATTTGCACATAAATAAAGAGCGACATTCCAATGGGTTGGTCTGTCCGAACAAACACCACAATGGGTGTTCTCGAATCACCTAGTTGGCCCTGAGTCGTCTTGTCGTGAACCATTTGTGCGACCTGTCCGATTGCATATGTCCAGGCAATGCGGCGCAATGCGGGTGCATTGGATTAACCACAGGGCAACGCAAAACAAACGTTAGCTAGTCTGAAAACGCCTTTCACGCTACCCATCCTTCTCAATCATTCAGTCAACTTTATAATATAAAATTGTGGTGTTAGTTTACATAGTATCACTGAGTCAACAATGTGTTTCCAATTCCACTTCCCAGTGTGCTCCAGAGTGATAGCTGTTCTGCGTATGAGCCATAGAGTCATTTTTCCCTATAACGCTACGATGCGAGCCTCCATCTTCTATCTGAATCCGACCCAGAGAAAATGGCATCTGGCTTGCTAACTGTTAATATCGCCCCTTAAAGAGGTTATGACATGGGCAAAAGTGACTTCACTTGTTTATAGATTCTGAAGCCTACCATGAACAAATGGCCTAATACCCAGGTCAAATGGAAGCTTAGATATAGCCCTATCAAATGCGCATACTTAGAGCCCTCGGTGATGTATTTTTCAGACGGTCGACGCACCAGAGTTGGCCTCAAGATAGTAAATTAACACAGAGCTGTTGGTGCTTGCGTTGATTTCTCAGCTTACGCGCTGATGTTTGGAAAATCCTCTTGCAGGTACATACTAGACTTGTAGTTACACAAGTCTATATAGAGAAAATGTTCCAACAAAAATATAAAAATAGGGTTTCAGAGTGCAGTTTTACCCTCTGTCAGCGAGCGTGAGTGCCATTATTGCGAAATGATAAAGGCCCGAATGCAACAGCCTCTATTTAGGGCTAGGGAAAACCGGCAAAGCACTTCTTATAACTTAAGTTTTCTCCAATCTTACGTTCAACTATAAGTTCTTCTCGATGTTATAAGGGGGTGAAGACCACTAGGTTACAAAGTTTTAGTAATTAGATCCCATTTTGTTTCTATCTGGGTCGTTTAGGCCGTAGTTATTCGAGTGACAGATATTCGTTTTGTGAAAAAAGACCATTCGCTATCGCTGCAATGAATGCGGAGTTGCCTCCCTTTAAGAATGGGGAACACAACTCCGAAAGTGCGTCTACCATCGACCGTGTCACTGGTCCACTGAAACTGCGGATATATGCAACAGATGGGACTAATTACAAGTTGTACCAGGCCACGAGGAAGGAGCACCTTTCTTATACGATTTTGACGGGTTTGAAAGGTTATCCTGCTGACTGTATACGAATGAAAGGGTTATTCTGATGACAATACGCTAACACGACTGTCATTCAGATGACAATACAATGCTTAGATGGTTTGTTCCCATGAATTTTCTGCTGTCTACATGTCAAGTTCTCAGTCAGCGCCATGTTTCTACGCCGGTCCTTTATACCGTGAACCTTGCCAGCTGCCAACAGTTGCTGCTACTGCTGGTGGCCTTCTATTGGTTGTTTGGGTTTATATTTCAGGTTCCATGTAAGTATTCCGGCTTTCTTTCAGAAGGGGTGGTTTAATGCCCACCAACTTATCGTACGCAACCACCATTCGTTGCGGAGGGAGTTGCTTGCGATAGGCGATGCTGGCATGGCTGGTCCATATAATGCTTAACCCTAACTGCTTGAGCTATGAAATACATCTGTAGCCACACAATGGTCACCTGAGGGTCTTTCCACACATCAACTTTCTAATAACCAACAACAGGCTCCACTCTGCATGCGATGGGGTCGAAATGACATATAACTTTGGCTACTATGCCAAAAAGTGCATCATACATACGAGATTCATTGAGGCAGCCATACCTAGGTAAAGATCATAAGCTCCACGGAAATACTCCGGCAGCATCACTTCCAGCAGCGCCACGAAGTCACCGAGCTGTTCGGTGAGACCCACCAGTAGGTAGTTATGCACCAGGTTGTGTTTAGCCATCTCCAGAGACCATTTACACGGCTCCCTAAGCAACCAGCAAGACTTATCAGACGGGTCCAATGGCAGGGAAATTTTTCCTATAGACACTCTGGGACATGCCTAGTGAATTACACCAGTCGCAGTATGTCTCTTGACAGATGTCAAAAAGTATTCCAAAGTATACCCTAACTCGGGGTATACCCTAACTCGGGGTATACCCTAACTCGGGGTATACCCTAACTCGGGGTATACCCTAACTCGGGGTATACCCTAACTCGGGGTATACCCTAACTGGGGGTAT
>Ga0224501_10002905_pt1 | contig 13486 bp, 13 predicted proteins | sample SF_Oct11_sed_USG_4_FD_169105 | JGI IMG/M metagenome (GOLD analysis project Ga0224501, IMG submission 169105) | Sediment microbial communities from San Francisco Bay, California, United States - SF_Oct11_sed_USGS_8_1 | ecosystem: Environmental > Aquatic > Marine > Sediment | place: USA...
TGCATTTTATATAACATTCAAACTGAAAAAGATGCGATCGCCTGCGTAGAAAAAATTATCGCAACGATTAATCAGCCCATCGTCGTCAATGAACACGTTTTACAAATTGGTGCATCCGTTGGAATTGCCAGATACCCTGAGAATGGGACTGATCCCACAAGTTTGCTTTCTAATGCCGACAGTGCCATGTATCAGGCAAAACGTTCCAAACAGAAATATGAAATCTACCGGCAAACAAACATTCGGCAATCAAATTCAACTATTCCACTGACCGAACAATTAATTCAAGGCCTGCGACATAAAGAGCTTTATCTCGATTACCAGCCTAAAATCAATTTACGCACTCATCGAATCATTGGTGTAGAAGCACTAGTTCGCTGGAAAAATCCGACCATGGGTTTATTAATGCCAGATCAATTTATTAATATTGCTGAGCGCAGCCATTTAATTGAAGAGATCTCCTTTCAAACCATTGAACAAGCATTCTCCCAATGGCTCACTTGGTTTAACAAAGACATGCGTATACCCATTGCAGTTAATTTATCTGCGCGTATGTTGGACAATCAAGAATTTCTGCCATGGCTTAAAAAAATGAGTGCTCGTTACAAGATCCTTACCTGTGATTTCACCTTCGAAATTACTGAAACGGCTTTGGCTTCCAGCAATAGGCTAGCCAACCGTTTATTAAAGAATTTACAGCAAATGGGATTTCAACTAAGTATTGATGATTTTGGCAGCGGATTTACCTCGTTTCGTACTTTGCGCAATAGTGCTATTTCCGAATTAAAAATAGATCGTGAATTTGTTAAGGACATTGAACAAAATGGAAAAGATGCTGCTATTGTCAGTTCTCTCATCACTTTGGCAAATAACCTAGAAGTCCGTATTATTGCAGAGGGTGTTGAGACTCAGGCGCAAAGTATCAAATTGCAATCGCTTGGATGCGTGCTAGCCCAGGGTTTTGCACTAGCAAGACCGATGTCAGCCTCATCCTTTATCAAGTGGCGCGAAACGTTTCAATCAGGGTCTTCACTATGATTCCGATCCAGCATCTGTGTCAGTGTCTTCTGTTGTTTTCTTCGGTAATTTTCCCGCAGCTTCTAATTCTTCGATAAATCCAAATTGGCTTAAGTCATCAATTCGTTGAGGGTAGAGTATTCCATCTAAATGGTCGCTCTCATGCAACACAACACGCGCATGAAAATCTTCAGCGACTCTCTCAATTTTCGTTCCCTGTGGGTCAAACCCAACATATTTTATTTTATTGGGACGCGCCACTAAACCACGCATACCTGGCACACTTAAACAACCTTCCCAAAGTGTGTTCTGATTATCGTCGATAATTTCAATTTCCGGATTGATTAATACCGTAAGAGGCACCGGTTCAACATCAGGATAACGCGGATTATGATCAATACCGAAAATAATAATGCGTTGACTCACGCCAATTTGTGGGGCGGCTATCCCTGCTCCGTCAAGATGCTGCATTGTATCCAACATATCCTGCACGATAGCGTCAAGATCAGTACTATTGAATTCTGTTACTGGTGCAGCTACTTCGCCCAATAGTTTTGCACCCATGCGTAAAACCGCTTTGATGGTCATCGAAATCTCCTGGTATCTTTTTCGCAAAGCATACACTAGAATAATGGCCTTTAACCATATATCGAATTTTCTGTCTAGAAGAATCAACTAGTTAGAAACCCTGAGTAACAAATATAGGCGGTATACCACTCATTATGCGTTGGCAATCAAAAACACTATTAAATTCTTTTTTTCTATTTTCACTCGTTTCTCCTGCTTGGGTTCTAGCAGAATCTGAGGCCAAATGGTATCAAGTGGAAGTATTGATATTTGCCAATAAAGAGGCGCAGGCATTACAGTCAGAACGCTGGCCACAATCGCCACAATTTCCGCATAAGAAAGCTTTGCACGAACTTGTTGATCCACCTGAATTTGAATTAGAGGAGATCAGTGCCGGGGATGTTGAAACTATCACCACAGACGAAAATCACACCGAATTGGTTTTATCCAAACTGAAAGCCGAAGATTTAACATTCAGCGAAATCACTCAGCGCTTTCAACAAAATGAAACATTTGAAGTATTGGTACATACAGGTTGGCGCCAAAGTTTAATTCCGAATGACCGCTTGGCCCCTGTGTTTATCAACGAAGCAGAACTCGGTATCAAACCAACAATTTTAATTGAAGATATTGTTCTGCAGGAGCAGGAGCAAATAAGTAGTTTGGAGGCAGAACAGGCGTTGTTTGGCGATGGTAACTTATCCATTGAAAATACCACTGCTGCTAACGACCTGACATCAACCTCAGTGGAAACTGAGGCTAATTCTCATACATCAGAGCTGATAGATGCGGATGCCAGTGCATTAATTGCGGGTCAGATTTATAACATGGGCCCACCCTTTAATCGCGTATATGGTGCTGTGACTCTACGTCGTGGTCGGTATTTGCATTTATCAGTGGATCTTATTTATCGTGCTCAGGAAAAACAAGTGTTACCACCGATGGAAACCGAAGTAGACAAACCACCTTCAGAACAAGAATTATTTCCTATGCAAAATCTTAATAGTGATAATCAACCCACCGAAGATGAAGTGGCGATTGTGTATTTGAATACTGATCCAACGACAATTGCTGGTTTTCGATTAAAAGAATCAAGACGGGTGCGTTTAAATAGATTATATTATTTTGATCACCCATTGTTTGGGTTTATTACTCGAGTTACCGAATATATTCCCCCAGAACCTGAACCTATCGAAGCAATAGAAACACCACTAATAGAAGACCCTAACGGCGGATCAATCGGTGGTGGTATTGGCTCTTAATTAAAAAAATAGAACTCGACGTTTCGCAATTAGGACTAAAGCTCAGTAATCACTTTGGCTAATAATTCACGAACTTTTTGCATACCTGAAGACAAATACGCTTCAATCCGCTCCATGGTAAGCGCTTCTTCACTACGACCTGCTGCTAAATTGGCGACAACCGCCAACGAGGCATAACATAGATCCAATTCCTTAGCTAAAGCGGCTTCAGGCATTCCTGTCATACCGACAATGTCACAGCCGTCCCGCTCCAAACGATTAATTTCTGCAGCGGTTTCCAAACGCGGACCTTGTGTTGCCGCATAAGTACCTTTGTCTGAAATTTCAAATCCCAGTGCATGCGCCGATTGAATTAAGCGTTGACGTAAGGCTTCGCAATACGGTTCACTAAAATCTATATGCGTTACGTGATTCAAACCTTCTTCGAAAAAAGTATTCACCCGTGACCAGGTGTAATCAACAATTTGATCGGGCACAACAAGACGTTCAGGAACCATATCCGCACGAATACCACCAACGGCCGCGACCGCAATCACATTCTCCACACCGGCATCTTTGAGCGCCCAAATATTCGCTCGATAATTGACTTTATGCGGAGGAATGGTATGACCGTATCCGTGACGCGGTAGAAATAAAACTTTTTTCCCCGCTAGCTTACCGTGGGTGACTGGCCCTGAAGGTTCACCATAAGGTGTTTGCACAATTTCACGATTGATAATTTCCAAATTCGCCAAGGTGGTCAAACCAGTGCCACCAATAATGCCTAATTCACTCATCTTCTGCCTTTGCTGCATAAATTCCTGGTACGTTACGTAGATAACCTTTGTAATCCATACCAAAGCCAAACACATAGCGATCGGGAACAATTAAACCAGTGTAATCGGCACTGCTAATTCCATTCTTGCGATCGTGCTCTTTTTCAACCAAAACTGCGCTTTTAACCGAAGCCACTTCTTGTTGATGACAGTATTGCAGGATTGCGGCCAAGGTTTGGCCTTCGTCGAGAATGTCGTCAATAACTAAAACATTACGCCCTTTAAGTGACTTACGCGGTTTTGCAATCCATTTCAAATCCGTACCTTGAGTATCATGACCGTAGCGCGTCGCATGAATATAATCCAATTCCAGAACAAAACCCAAGCGCAACAATAGTTCGCTGGTAGCGACTAGTCCGCCAGTCATTAAACATAAAACCAGAGGATTGGTGCTAGCAAAATCTGTTTCGATTTGTTTAGCCATGCGATCCAAGGCTTGTTCAATTTCAGTTTGATTAAATATGAGATCTGCACGATCCAATACCGCTTGGGCGTATTTTGCATCTATCATGATTTTGGTGTTCTTTCCTCAAGAATCAGGGTTCAACTTTACAGTATCGTCTATGAAAATCAATTAATAGGTAAATGTTACAGTCGCGTCATCCATGGCTTCGCTAATCACATATGCCCCACCGACGGTTTCTTCTATTTCGGGGATTAATTCATCGCCCCACAAATCTAAGGTCGGTGTGCACACTTTAAACACAACACCTGCAGAGTGAGCATCCTGCATAATTTGATACACCGTTTTTTCACTGCCTTTGTATGGATAAAGTTTTTCTGCAACACCTTTAGCGGCTAATTCACCTGCCCGTCCGGTTAAAATAATTTCCACTTCGAATTCCATAGCAGCCGCTACCGTCGCTTGGAAAAAAGGCGCTCCCATTTCTGAAGGATTTTTTGGATCGGTGTTGACCATAATGATGAGTAGTTTATCTGCCATGAATTATTTTTGCCTTTAAAAACACTTAAACTCTATCCGGCTGCTTAAGCAAAGCCACCTCAAGCTGAGATTCGGCTTCCAAATGAACGGTAGACGTAGGAAATGCGATATCAGCGCCATGTTGGCTAATTATTTCATATATTTTCAGGAGCACGTCTTGTTTGATGCGGTGAAAAGTTGCCCAATCGGTAGTATGGGTAAAAGTGTAGACGAAAAAATCCAGCGACGATGACCCATACTTATTAAAATTAACCATTAAGGTCTGGCTGTTATCAATATCTGGATGTTGCTGCAGCATTTTTTCAACATCATCTATAATGTTATTCATCCTGCCAGCATCTTCATAGCGTATGCCGATGGTCTCGTAAATACGTCGATGACTCATACGAGACGGATTTTCGACAGTAATATTGGCAAATATTGAATTCGGCACATAAGTAGGGCGTTTGTCAAAGGTGCGAATTCGTGTTAAACGCCAACCAATATTTTCTACCGTACCCTCAATTTCTTTATCCGGTGAACGAATCCAATCACCAACTTCAAAAGGTCGATCGAGATAAATCATCAAACCACCAAAAAAATTAGCGAGCAAGTCTTTGGCTGCAAAACCCACGGCGATGCCACCAATGCCTCCAAACGCCATAACCCCCGATACGCTAAAACCCAGGGTTTGCAAAACAACCATCACTGCTGTGATGAGTACTGAGACTCTTAGTAATTTACTAACAGCATCTGCGGTAGTGCGATCAATTTTTTTTCCAAAGGATTCTTTGTGCTTAATGTAATTGTTTTCACCAAAGGTGATAAAACGCACAAGAAACCAAGCCAAACAAGCAATCACTCCAACATCTCTCACGGGTCCAAAGGCCGTAAAAATCTGTGCACCCGTTTCGTGTTGAACAATATCTGCAGCGAAGGTTAAACCAAGAATCCATACCAAGGTGGTTACCGGTCGCCGTATGGCCTCGACTAAGGCATCGTCCCAAACATTACTGGTACTTTGAAGACGCTCACTCAAACGCTTGAGTAAACGTTTCTGAATAAAATTGACCAGCGTGGCGAGAAAAATCACCACAAATACTTGCAGTATCCAATCCCAACTGGATTCGAAAATTTTACTGCTGTCTCTTAGAAAACCGGAAAAGTCCATAATGATTTATTTCGTGAGTTTTACTTATTGTACTCGTTAAAAGTTAATTAACCAATGCGCTGACAATGGTTTGCGCGTGTTGCCATCGTGAATCTTTTTGCAAATCGACCATGGAATGAAGCATAGGTTGGCCGCGCATACGTGCAAAGCGCTGTGCCATGGATGGATCATGAAGCCATTTTAAATTATCTAAAACTTCGATGGCACCTGCTCGATTATTACACACCAAAATCATATCACAATCGGCCTCCAAAGCAGCGTAGGCACGATCGATAAAACTACCAGCTACACCGGCAGCGGCCATGTTTAAATCATCACTAAACACTACACCATCGAACCCAAGGTCACGACGCAATACCTGAGGAATCCAATATTTTGAAAATCCAGCAGGATCTTTATCAAATTGCTCATAAATTACATGCGCAGGCATAATACCATCTAACTTACCTGCATGTATGAGGTGTTTGAACACCGACATATCCTGTTCGACAATGGTTTCAGGATCACGTCGATCATGCGGTAAATCTAAATGCGAATCTTCCAACACCCCACCGTGACCCGGAAAATGTTTGCCCACCGAGGCCATACCAGCGTCAGACATTCCGTCGATAAACTCACGTGCCAGTTGAATTATAATTTCAGCATGCGAGTGGAAAGCACGGTTTCCAATCACACCGCTGACTCCATAATCCATGTCCAACACTGGCGCGAAACTGAAGTCAATACCGACGACACGCGCTTCAGTTGCCATCAGCCATCCCATTTCTTTAGCGTAACTCAAGGCAAGCGACTGGTCTTGGTCGTAAATATTGCCCAAGGCGCGCATGGCGGGAATTTGTGTGAATCCTTGGCGAAAACGCTGCACCCGTCCACCTTCGTGGTCAATACAAGTTAGTAGACTAGACTGTCTGAGTGCTTTAATTGACGCATCTAAGGCTTGAATTTGCGCTACACTTTCAAAATTACGCGTAAAATAAATCAGACCACCGACCAAAGGATGCTGTAATAATTCTTTGTCTTCAGCACTCAGTTCCGTGCCTTCAATATCAATTATTACTGGCCCTAATTCCATGCGCGACTCCTTTGCTTAATTTTCACGCGCACGTCCTCGTACATCGAGCACATCGCGTAATCGATCACCTAATAAATTCACTGCCAGCACCACCAACATAATCGCCATACCAGGTGCAATCACCATGTGTGGCGCCATCAGCATATAGCGTGTACCGTCTTTTATCATACTGCCCCAGGAAGCCTCTGGTGGTTGTACACCCAAACCCAAAAACGACAAACCGGCTTCCGCAATAACTGCACCGGCAATACCAAAGGTGGCTTCGACAATTAAGGGCGCGCTAATTAGAGGAATTAAATGGCGTAACATGATTCTCAACGGACGTGTACCCAATGCAATTGCTGCTTGCACATGATCGCGGTGTTTTAATGTTAGTACTTGCGCCCGGGCTAGACGCGCATATCCGACCCAACCGACGATCGACAAAGCAAATACCACATTTTCGATACCTGGCCCCATAATTCCGGCCAGTGCGATCGCCAATAAAATCCCTGGAACAGCAAGAAAGACATCGATCACACGCACCACTACGAGATCAAATTTACCACCAACATAAGCGCTCATCGTACCGATAAACGTGCCAATAAATAACGAGATTAACATGACCCAGATAGCGACTAAAAACGACGTTCTAGCACCCATGACTAAACGATCCCAAACGGGTCGACCTAAGTCATCATAACCTAACCATGCCTCACTAGCGGGTGTGTGAAGAATCTTTTGCAAGTTAACGATGTCGGGGTTTAGGGGTAGCCAAGGACCGAATAAGGCTAACACCACCCACAAAAGCAAAATTATAGGCGCAATAATTCGGCTCATGCGCTTTCATCTCCCAAACGGATGCGTGGATCAATCGCCGCATAAACAACATCCGTAAGCACATTGACGACGACATAACTTAAGCTGATTAACAATACACAGGCCTGCACCACCGGATAATCCCGTCGTTGAATAGCGTCGATGGTTAGTTGTCCAACCCCAGGCCAGGAAAATACGGTTTCGGTAATTACGGCACCACCGAGCAATGTACCTAACTGTAAACCCAATAATGTGATCACCGGTAAAAGTGCGTTGCGCATCCCATGATTCTTGATGACCTGAAATTCATTCAAACCTTTGGCTCTGGCAGTACGTATATAGTCTTCATTTAAAACTTCCAACAAAGTACTCCGCACCATTCGAGCAAGAATTGCAGCCATAGCCGTGCCAAGAGTTAAGGCCGGTAACACTAAGGAAGCAAAGCCTTCACGACCACTGACAGGAAACCAACCCGCCCATAAGGAAAATACCAGAATCAGTATGGGGCCCATCCAGAAATTGGGAATAGAAACGCCAACAAGCGAAAATCCCATGGCCACATCATCCCACCATGTATCTTTTCGTACAGCGGCAATGGCGCCTAGGGGAAATGCAATAACAATAGCTACAATTAAAGAACTTAGCGCCAATTCGACGGTCGCGGGAATACGTTCGGCCAATATTTCACCAATATCTCGCTGATAATGCAAAGAGGTGCCGAGATCTAATCGCAACAATCCGCTGAGGTAGTTATAGAGTTGGGTGGTGACAGGTAGGTTTAATCCCAGCGCTTCGCGCAAAGCTTCGCGGTCGGCAGCCTGCGCGGATTCACCGAGCATCATTTCCACAGGATCACCAGGCACTAGATGTATCAAAAAGAACACCAGACATGTAACGCCAAGGATTACAATGAGAGCGCTAAAAAACCGGGATAGTAAATAATTCAGCATGTTAAGAGCTTATCATAGAATCAGACCAGGTGCGTATTGCAAGAATTTAACCGAAATCGACTTATTTTTGTGCATGAAAATAAGCCAACACCTGTTCAATAAATAATCGACATGCGGCGTTATTGCTAAGGTCTGTATCTTCTAACATAGGCAATCGGGGTAAATAGTCTTTTAGCTGCTGGGCAAAAATACCTGATCCTAACTCAGGCTTTACCTCCGAATGCACTGGTGTCGATAAATAACCGCAACTGGGTGAACGACTTTTGCAAATAAAACCATGGAGTGATTCGCTAGCTATTTTTAATGCGTATTGTTTTAGTTGATCAGTAAAATCCAAACTTGGATTTTGAATCTGAACTGCACGAAACTCATTAGCGCTTACAATGATATGCATGGGTTTCCTTGGAACGGATAAACCAATAGCCACTTCTGGACAGATCGCCAACAAATCGAAAGACTGAAAAATCTCCTGCTGTAAGATGGCCAATTGCTTATGCCCACCATCATAGCGCACGGATTGACCCAATAAACAGGCACTAACACCTATCCTAATTGGTGGCTTCAACACTATCCATCCCCTACTTCAAAAAACCTTCTATTATGCTAGGCTAGCTTGAAATGTATACGAGGACAAGCAATGAAAATTGTGTTTTTAGACCAAGCCAGTGTTGATCGCCAGGATACGAATCTAAGCGCCCTTCACGCCTGTGCAGAGGAGTACATTGCTTACGACAATAGCTCGCCCAACAACTGCCTAGAACGAATCAAAGATGCAGATGTTGTAATCAGCAACAAAGTTTTACTGGACGAAACTATTCTATCGCAAACAAACCATTTAAAACTCATCTGTGTTGCTGCGACTGGCACCAATAACATTGATCTGCAGGCAGCTAAACAATTTGAAATAGCTGTTTGTAATGCTCGTGCGTATGCTACACCTAGTGTGGTTCAACATGTATTTGCATTAATCACACAACTCAATACCAATTTACAACAATACGAACTTGCAGTGAAACGTGGTGATTGGCAAAAAAGCGAGTTTTTTTGTTTACTCGACTACCCAATTCATGAGCTTAGTAATAAAAATTTTGGAATTATTGGTTATGGGGAATTAGGTCAAGCGGTTGCAAACGCTGCACGGGCGTTTGGCATGAACGTGAAAGTTGCAAAAAGTTTTGTCCATGCAGAAACGGCTAAAGATCGCTTGTCGATAGATGAGTTATTGGCAACATCCGATATCATCAGTTTACATTGCCCGCTAAGTGAATTTACTCGTCATTTGCTATCTCAGGAAAAATTGGATTTGCTTGCGCCTCATGCATTGTTAATCAATACCGCAAGAGGAGGTATTGTCGACGAAAAGGCTTTGGCAAAAAAATTAATTCATCGGGAAATTGGCGGTGCTGGTTTTGATGTCTTATCCGTAGAACCCCCAACGAACGATAATATTTTACTAAATTTGAATTTACCAAACTTTATTCTCACCCCACATATCGCTTGGGCTAGTCGCGAATCGCGACAACGATTAATAGACGAAATCGTGCTTAATATTCAAGCTTTTCAACACGGGGGTTTGCGAAATCAAGTGAATTAAATTTATTCGGGTGTCTGATAGTGAACAATATCTCCAGGATAAATTAAATCTGGATTACGAATATTGCTCCACTTGGCAAGTTCAGGATAACGCCAAGGTGTATGTAAATAGGTTTTTGACAAATCCCACAGGGTGTCACCCGTCACCACTGTATGCACTTGCCATTCTCCTGTAATATTTCTTTTAGTTGGCGCGGATTGATTTTGCGTAGTTGCTTTTGCAGATTCACTTGAATTAGCCTCATCGACGCTATCAGCCATAGTGTCGTCAATGTTCGCTTCTTGTTTTGTTTGTAGCCGCGCAACGCCATCAATACTATTTACCGCACTGGAAGATTCATCGATATCTGTCTTTTTAGATTCAACTCGGATTTCATCTTGATGTGTCACTACATTGGTTGACAGTTTCGGTTCATCCACTACCGGAGAATCCTCTGGTATTTGAACTTGACCAATATCTGCTCCAATGGCCGAAGAGAATTCTTTTATTTTATCAGTTTGAGTACCGCTTGTTTTGGTATCATTATCAGATGAAATGCTTTCATTGATTGATTCACCAGTAAAATGAAAATAGAAATATCCGGTAACTAATGCGACAATTAAGACCACAACGAGCAATAACCAACGCATTACATTACCGCGTTTTGTAACGGTATCCGGCGTAATTTCAGTATCATAGTCAGGTGAGACAACATAAGCTTGTGGCACTGACGCTTCATTGTTATCGACAATAGCTTGATCATTCGCTATATTTGATTGCCTTGTCTCATACTCTGATGTTAATTGTATCGATTCTTGTAATGAAGACTCATCAGATGAAACAGAGTCATTTACAACGTCGTTAGAGGTTTCTGCTGAGGTCTCAGCTATATCTGAGCTTGGAAACTCCGCAACACTTGCTTGATACGAATCGTCACTTGGTTTTTCGAATACTGATTGCGCGCTAAACTGACTTTGTTCGCGATGGGTGTCCAAATCAACTACATTATCACCTTTACCTGTCTGTGAAATTAGTGCCTCAGTGTTCTCAGCTTCACTCTGCACAACAATGTCATTAACTGTTGTTTCCATCTCCAAGAATGATGTCTCAACTGAAGTAGATTCACTGGCGTTAGTTTGCAATACATCTTTATAGTCAGTTGATTCGTCACTTGTTGCGTTCTCCTCCGATACGGATTCGGTTAACAGCTCTTCAGTTAATACTTCACTGTCTTCTTTACAGTTGGTTTTAATCCACTGTTTTAAAGGCTCTGATTCATTCATTGCATATAAGCGGTCAAAATCAGTGCTTAGTACTAATGCCTCTCCCCAGTGCAAAGTCTTATCAAAAATATTTCCCGAAACAAAGTTCGGTGGGTCGCTCCAATCGTATTCAAAATTAGATGTAACTTCTAAAACTTCATCAACGATATAACCCATTAGGCCATGACGAGTATATGCCAAAATAATTCTTGCATTTGCATGCTGCGTTTCAGAGAGTGGAGGCAAACCGAATTTGTCTCTCAACTTAATCACAGACACTGTTTGGTCTCGATGTCGAAACACACCCGCAAAACATGGCGCTTGCTTAGGCATGGGAGTAAAACTTGGCATCATCACAATCGAATCGACATCCCTAACAGATGCACAACAACTGACTGGACCTACTCGAAAAATGACTAAAGATTCGTTTTGTTCTAAAGCACGCATTTACTACACTACTTTCACGGGCTTAACCTAATTAATATAGCGTCCAAACAAAATTATTTTTATGGAAAAAACTGAAATTAGAATCATTTTTATGATAAATGTGTTACCGCAACACTCAAATAAGTTTGTTGATTTCTTTAAACGAATGCCATTACCTTCTTACAACTCATATTAAAGTGATTATAGAAAATACCGATACGGTGCTAATATTATTTCCATATTGAAACACCAATATTAATGAAGCTAATTCTGAAAAACAATTTTAGACGGGCTATGTTTTTTGGTTTCATAACCAGTTTATTTGTCAGCGTTATATATGCAAACGGTTTACTAAACCGAATTGAATGGTTAAGCTACGACTGGCGCATACAGCATTATCATCAAAATGAAAAGTTGAATTCTGACATTGCCGTAATTTATATCGATGACGCCTCGTTAAATGCCATGCGTGTCGTTGCTGGCCGATGGCCTTGGCCTCGATCTGTCCATGCAGACTTGCTAGAATTTTTGTCCATGGCAAATCCAAAAGCAGTTTTATTTGATATCACATTCCAAGAAAAACAAATTGTTGAAAACCAAGACCCGGACAAGTTAAACCCACATGATCTTGCACTTGTGCAAGCAAGTCAATCCTTCCCGTTTGCCTATCATGCGACTCGTTTCCTACTCGATAACTCAGATAGTGGACAAGATGCACGTCTCAATTTACCTTACCGCAAGATTTTGTTCAACGCTTTTCATTGCAAGGTCGTTATGGAGATCCAAAAAATATTAGTGACTTAGTTAGAGGTGATTTACATGCTCCAAATAACAAGTTCTATTTACCTTTCCAGGAACTTGCGTTAGCAACAAACGGCATAGGTGTTGTTGAATTCGCATCTGATGATGATGGAGGCTATCGTCGTGCACGTTTAATTCATGAATACCAAAATCAATATTATCCATCCCTTTCCACAACTGCCCTTTTTGACCAATTCGATCCAAGTTTAGTTACTATCGAAAAACATGCCCTAATTATTGATGAGCGGCGAATCCCTCTAGACAACGAAGGCAAAATGTTAGTTAAATTTTACGGTGACTTTACCCCTTATTCATATAGTGGCCTAATGAACTCTTTACAGCAGATTCGGCAAGGAGACCTAGATAATCTGCCTGTTAGTCCATTCGAGTTTGAAAACAAAATCGTGTTTATCGGTGGAAGTGCCGCAGGTTTAACAGACTTAAAATCAACACCTTTGGATAGTCGCTTACCTGGTGTTATGTTACATGCATCAATCGCCAGTAATATTCTCGATGATGACTACCTCATTCCCGCTTCCACATGGTTAAGTTATTTATTAATTTTAGTGTTCTCTTTTATTACTGCATATGCCATTCTACGCATTCCAAGACCATCACTAAAAAATGCATTTCCGATTGTATTAGGTGGTGGATTTCTGATTTGGTCGACGATTAGTTTTAAATATAATATGGTTTATGAAGTTGCCGCACCACTTTCAGCCATTCTCATGGCTTGGGTTTTATCTTTTTCTTCATTGTTGCTCATTGAAGGCCGCGAGAAGAAACGATTCAAAAAAATGATGTCTCAATATCTTTCACCGGCAGTACTAACTACGGTTGTCAACAATCA
>Ga0224501_10002906_pt1 | contig 13485 bp, 14 predicted proteins | sample SF_Oct11_sed_USG_4_FD_169105 | JGI IMG/M metagenome (GOLD analysis project Ga0224501, IMG submission 169105) | Sediment microbial communities from San Francisco Bay, California, United States - SF_Oct11_sed_USGS_8_1 | ecosystem: Environmental > Aquatic > Marine > Sediment | place: USA...
ACCATAAATGTCCCATCTACAATGAGAGGCGCCATCCCTGGGCTCGTAAACAAGGGTCTGGTGGAAGTAGTCAAGAGATTCACTTCACAGCGGAAGCGCAGGAAAAGGAAGTTTCTGAGAGTTAGACAGTCTGACGCAAGCGCGCGCAGAGGCGAAAGCAGAGCCTTGGCCTGACTTTTGAGTGGAAAGTCCCAGCCCGATTTGGCTAAGCTCATACCTGTCTTTGCTTGTTCGAGGCTTTGGCCTTCCTGATCTTCATAATCTTGAGTGGATCACCCACGCGTCTATACGTGCTGATTACCCAACCATCTTTCTTACGACATGCACCTACAGCGAACAATCTTCAACTCACATCAGCTCCTCGGTCAGATCGTTTTAAATCGCTTATGAACCCAGAATCCATTCAGGTCTGATAGTGAAACAAAAGAGGATACCCACATCACCGAGGAACAAGGCGTCTCCTATGAACGCCAGCAAGATCATTACTTCTCGTAGATTCATAGACAACGTAACACATGCTATCGTTGGTGTGTTCTGGTGCGTACTGTGCTTAGCGCGTGCCAGAGAAGCCGTGTTTTACATGCTCTGAGGGGCCAACGTATCCCTTGCATACTTATATAGCCAGTAACTGTAAGAAAGAGACAAAAGCAGTCTCACGATCCCGGCGAGAAAGCAGGTCGAGGCTATGAGCTTGAAGCCAGATGCAATCGGGTATCCCAGACTGCTGCGAGGTGGTTCTATTGAAGCTTCTACTTGATGAGATGTACGCGGGTCTTAAGGAGTATTTTGAGACTTTGGGATGGCAGGTGCTGACCGTTCACGAGGTAGGGCTGCAAGGGGCGAAAGACAAGGATATCGTGGAATACGCAAAGATGAACGACTTGCTCCTCGTGACCCAAGATCAGAAACCGGCAGATCTAGCTGAGCTCACAGGAGTCAAATATGTTCTCATATCAAGCGCAGCGATAGCCAGAGTAGCTGATTCCAAAATAAGGGAGAAATATCCAGACGCATGAATGTCGATCCGCCAGACGCCCAATCTGTCAGGTATTATGGCGAGATTGTTTGAGATTCACGTATCCTAAGCACGTTCATTTCAGATGTGAAAGATGTGCCCTTTGTTGCGGCAACACTGAAGACAAGGTCAGGTCGATTCTTCTATTGAAGACCGAGGCCGATCGCATATCGAGGAAGACTTCAATAGGGATTGACGAATTCGCTGAGAAAATCGAAGGTCTTGAACCCTACCTTTACAGGATGAGAAAGACTGAGGACGGGAAGTGTCTGTTTCTGAAAGAGAACTCTTGCTCTATATATCAGATGAGACCGCTAATCTGCAGATTCTATCCCTTCCAGCTCAAGAACCTTAGAAACGGTGGATATGCTTTCAGCCACACAGACGAATGTCCCGGAATCGGAAAAGGACCTCGACTCAGAAGAGACTTCTTTGGGAAACTCTTCCGAGAGTTCGCAAAATCAATTAGCTCCCTGTATACAACAGGATACAAAATAGCCTAAGATGAATAGAAGAAGATCAGAAAATCAAGCACAATAGAACAGAATCAGCAGATCAATAGAAACAATAGTGTCCGCTACTCAACACCATTTGCTTTTCCCTGTTCACTCCTGCCGAGATTTTCTTCTGGAAAAGAATGCGACGCCTGAATTGTAGATCCACTCTATCGGCAAATCAGCTTCACCTTTTCACACCTTTTAACACCTTTCAGCACCTTTCCAGACCTAAAGCATACGCAAACAGAACCGTCCTTGAAGCCCGCCACTGGAAAACAGCAAGAAACAGACTGAACAGAAGAAATATAGAGGGGGGTATTGAATTTCACAGATGAAATCATCCACAAATTCACGGTCCAATAGAGACCACGACTCTGGAAGAATGTACTAGGGGGTATAGTTTTTAGGAATGATTTCACTCCTCAAACTTAACTGCAAGTTTAAAATAAATACGCCAGAAGGCCCAATTGAGCGATCCATTTATATAGTCCATAAAGTCGGGAAGATCATCTAGGAAAGTTACGATTCCGCTGAGAACGAAGAGCATATAGAGGTATCTTGTGACTAACATTAGATTGCACTTTGTATCGATGATCGATCGATCCTCAGCAGGTGGAGAACCCGGCGCCCGCAGTCCATGCACGCCCTGAGTACGCCCCTTCGAACGTCTCGATTCCCCATGTGAGTACGGTCTTTTAGTCGTAGCAGTCGATCGATCGATCGACCTGCCGCACAATTCTGTTCTCGATCCATGTAGAACACCTTTAGCAGAAAAGGGAAAGCATCGATCACAACTTTAATCTGAATGGATCCACACTACAAGATCTGGTGTTTTGTTGTCTGCCAAGAAAGTTGGTGCTGATGAAGCAGTACTCTTTGTGACAGAATTGCTCAAGAGATATCAGGGAATTACGTTCGAATTGCTCAAGAAGGCAATTATCCCATTGAGACTTGAGTTAGCGCAGATTGATGATACAACTTTCCAAACAGGAATTGAAAGAGAGATTGTTCATTTAGTTCCGGGAAGAACTGGAAAGATTGCTCCTAAGAGATATCTGTCTGGTCTAGTGCCCTGGAGAGAAATTCTCAAAGCGCGGATTACTGACTCAAAGGGCAATAGAGTCTCTGGTGAGTTCTACATGATGCACAAGTCAGATCTGAGAAAGGGATTGAAGGAAGTCCAGTTAGAAGATTTCTTCGAAATGGACAGGTTTGGTGTGACTTCCAAACTCGAAAGTGCTTTGACTGAGATGGCTTTTGTTGATGTAGCCCAAGAACAGGGATATAGCGTTCAGAAAATGCCTGACAATTTGGCCATAGACGCAAAGAAGTATCTTGAGAGATATCTCAAACAAGTTGGGTTGCCAAAGGCTATATTGGATATTCTGGAAAAAGATACTCGCGCAAAAGGGTGGCCCAACTTTGATTTCCTAATCGGAAAAGGAAATATCTTGAAGAGAGTTGAGGTCAAATCATTGTGGGGTACTGATACTAGTAAAGCGCGCTTGATTCATTCTCTAGGTGGGAGATGGAAAACTAGTTCCTGTAGATTTGAAGATCAGGATCTATTCGCAGTGAACCTCTGGCTGCGGACGGGCAACATAAGAGATTTTGCCTTTGCACCCTCAATACTAAGAGATAATAAACATCTTTCTGGGTTGCCTGCTGCAACATCGAGAACTGCGAAAGGCAAGGTTTTTCTTGATGATTATGTTCATCAAAATCCCGATTGTGAAGTTGGAAATGGGTCTTGGTTTGCGACCTTAGATGAAGTTGTTGAACTGATCTAAGGACTTTGCTTCTTAGTCAGGTCCTCCAATATTCGGAAGGCTATTGCCAACTTGTCTAGACTTAGCTTTCCAAGTTCTCTCGTCTGTTTAATGAGTCGCGAGATTTCTCCTTTCTTGGGAGTCTCCAGTACTGAAGAAGGTATTCTTACCTTTAGGATGTCAGTTTCAGTAACAACGGGATACATAGATGCCATTGTTCTTCTAACCAATTGATTTGTAACCAATGACGTTTTCATCAAACAAAACAGCATGTAGGGGTTTGTTTTTCGGGGAATCAGAACACAAAAACCTGTAGAACATAATGAACCGTCGAGTTCTTTGTCGACCAAACCAACTATCCTTCGGCTCGGTCTGACTGTAGAGACTATTACGTTATCTACTCGCACGATTTTTCTAGCTCTTGAAGGAGCTTCAGCGCCTTTGATTTCCTGTGTTTGAATCCAACCAGTAATTGGGTCTACGTTCTCTATTTCTATATACCTAAAAAGAGTCTCAGGTTCTTTTGCTGGATCGTATCTTAGATCTGAAACATCGCAAACGTCTGATATCGCTACTGTTTCCACTGAATCCAAAAGCCTCTCTATTTCTAGGTATCTGGGTTGATAGTATTCAGCATCAATGCGGTCATTCAAGTTGCTATAGCGGATTCCAGAAATAATCAATCAGAATCCTATCCCGAACTCTTTCTTGAAGACCTGAAATGCCTTCACAATGTCCAGAATATCAGTGTCGACAGAGGCCATTTGCAAAAATTCCGTGTACTGTTTCTTTGAGTCAGAACGGAAAATGATGCTACCTTTACGGTCATATCCAATTTTGTGACTAACAACCATCATGATAGGATAGTCTTGCTTCTTCGTAGATTCCAATCCATCACCAGATAATTTCTGCAAAAAGACTACGCTTGCCTTAATAGAAGTTCCATACGGTGTAAAGGTTTCTCTAGGTAAGGAAACAATCCCTACCAGTCTGGAATGGCTCAAGATGAACTCACGAAGGTACCCAGACTTTAGATTAGTGAGTTCTCCGTCAGGAAGTACGATTGCCATCCTACCTCCTTCTTTCAGGAGCTGCAGGCAACGTTCAACAAACAATACCTCTGGAATCTGCCCTTTGAGCAAATCACCTGTCTGGAACCATATCCCCGCATTCTTATCATATGACCACTTATGACCTAGAGAATATTGTCGTAGAAGGTTCTTCTCTATTATCTTCGCCCGAGTCCCAAACGGAGGGTTAGTCATGAGAATGTCGAATGACTCAGGCTCTATTCCCTCACCCTGTTTTCTAAGTTCATCAAATGGACTCAGAGAATTAGCACAGAATATCCCCGAATGCCCATTTCCATAGACCATCATATGCATCTTACTGACTCTTACAAGATCGCGATTAAAGTCAATGCCTCTGATATAGGAATCTGCATAAGTGCTTCTCAAAAGCCTTTTCGAGTTCCTTGGAGAATCTTCAAACTGCTCATCCATCTGTTTCCATACATGTTTCATAGTCTGAACGAGAAATAGGCCGGATCCACATGCTGGATCTATTACCATTTCACCATATTGGGGATTGAGTACTCCAACACACAAAGCCACGACCGGATAAGGTGTGAAAAACTCCCCTCGCTCTCCTCTCTGATGAGCGTGCACAAATGTCTGAAAGGCAATCCCTTTGACGTCTATGGGAGTATCTGTGAAGGAGAGGTTCTGAAGTTTGTCTATAACATAAGCAATTGATCGGGGTTCCAGCATAAGAGTGCCGTTAACATAAAAAATACCGCCAAATTGCTCCTTCGTTTTGGTAAAGAGTTTCTGTATTCTGTCTATGAATCTGCCTTTTCTTCCTCCACTCAGTTCTTCCATTTCAGACTCTGTTATACCAAATTCGCAGATTTCTGATGGCAATTGCTCATCCACCATTTTCATAAACATTAGTTTGAGAACCTCGTTGAAAATCTGTTCTTTGCGTAAGCCCTCATTTGCGTAGATATAGTTGTGACAATCATCCAGAATCTTTTTGAGATTTCCGACAGGTTCTAGGTTCCTCTTCAAAGGTAAATGTGTCTTTGATATGCGTACATTGTTGAGTTTTGTCTGATATGGGGGTTCTGAGCCTGTATTTTGAGCCATCATATCAAGCGTCCAGTCGCATATATGTTGATGACGTTCTCGGTTTTCCTCTTATCTTTGGGCAATTCCAATATTCAATGTTCTTATGTGTCGGACGTTATTTAAGCCCTTCATCGATCGAACATATCCATGATGCCAAAATACTAGAAGGATAAACCATTCTCTGGGTAACTCGCAGTTATGAGAACGTCCATTATCATTCTCTTGAAATCGCCTTTCCTGACATCGTGCTCCCAGATCCGCGTCCAAGAATACGGCAGTTTCCTCCGCCTCTCCTCCCGCCTGGCGTTGGAATCCTCCACATGGGGAACCCAATATTCCTGCCTCGACTTGGGCCTCCTGTAGTGCAGAGGGCAGCAGTGCCAGAAGCAGCCGTCGACGAACAGGTAGAACTTCGATCCGTCGCCGAGCGTCAGTTCGACGTCCGGCCTGCCCTCGACCTTCGGGTACATCTCGTGCTCTATGCCCTCCTCGCGCAGCCAGTCCCGCACCGCGTCCTCGATCTTTGTCGGCTGGTGTATCTTCGCCATTATCTCGCTACGCTTCTCCTTGCTGAAGACGTCTGGCATTCTTACCCTAGAAATCCTAAGCGCGCGGCTTTATTTAAGCCCTTCCGCCAACGAGGTCCACCTTGGAACGGAAATCAGAAAATAGAGGAAAAACAGGTCGAGTGGATTGTGCCATAGCGGGGAAGCCGTGATAAGCAGCTTAGCCTCACGTACTAGCCGGATTGTTGTGAGATGCGTTGGCAACATTCTTATTAATCAGTCATGCAAGAAGAAAAGGTAGAGTTCCCGGGGTCAAGGCGAAAGAACGTCTTCATTGACGGGATTCCACCGCGGATGGTCTCTGGAGCGCTCTTTGCCTTTGGCTTTCCCGACTCTACCTTGAAAAGTAGCCTTTCACTACTCTTGAACGGGCCACAGTTTGCCAACTACCTCATAGCTCTTATTGAACGGTATCTTTTTCTCTTCTGTGGATTTGCGAATACTCTCAGTCACTTTGGAAAGTTGGGAAACTAGAAAATGATCGATTGCTGCAATGTATGCTTCAAAGTAGATCTTCTTCCTCTGAGCATCTTGAACTCTCTTGACCACCTCCCATTCAGATATCAATCTCCGAGCAATAGATCTGATGAATGCATAAAACTTGTCTCTCAACAGAATGACCCTTAGCAACTCATCTTCATTATCAAAGACTCCCAGATCAAAGTTCGAAACGATATCATTGAGGATATGAACAAATGGAAGAACTTGCAGCGTTGAACCTTCTTTATCTACTTTGAGCATGGAGCTGAAACGTTTCTGCGTGTCTTCGTCGATCTGGTAAGAGCATATGTTTCTCAAGATTATTTCGATGATAAGATCTGTCTCTTCTTTGTTGAAGTATTTGTCATACTCAAATTCTTTCATTCCAGTCAGTTTCTCATGCATATCCATTTTTTCGATAAAGTATCTCGTATAGTTGCTACGCAGGAATCTCTGGAATCTCATCTCCGAGAAGAAAAGCCAAAGTAGCCTCCCAAAGGTTTCAGCGTCTAACTTGAGGACGAGTTTCCTCTCAAAAGCCAACATCCTCATACTGCAAGAAGGCTTCAGTCTATCAACGATTTTACTAACTGCAGATTTGGTAACTGAACTCTTTACGGATAACTCTGTTTGCGATATCGGGTTTGGATACTCTTCGATCAAGATCTCAAAATATCCCATGAGCGGCTTCAAATCATCGATCTCTAACGTTACAGGCACCCGAATACCAAAGCGGAGTTATGAGATATAAGTCTACCTAAAGTTAACTATTTCACTCTAGGTATACAACAAGATTCTCGGACGTCATTGAAAGTTGATTCTTCTACCAAGAAAATCGGGCAATCAACTTTCGGGTGGATGAGTAAGACCTCGTAAAACCTCAAGTATAACTATGTTTAGACCCTGTCTGCAGTTCTTGGCTAGCTGATACCAGCGGAAGCACAATCCATCCTCATCTCCGAATTCTCCCCTTCTTTGTAAGTTGGATATGCAACAATGCCATGCTGAGGCAAGTAATGATGGCAGGAGCGGTCCGATCACGTCTTATCTTCCATTCCACTTGTCTTTTGTCCAGCTTTGACGAGTAACATTTTACTCATAATCAACAGGTTCCAAGGTGCTTACCCAATAACTGGCATTTACATTTACAAATCCATGCATCCAATAATTAAAAACACCTATCTTAGACTTCGTCATGATCTTCCAATCCAATCTTCTGGAGATGACGAGCACTCTTTTCCCTAAGTTTCCCTAAATATTCCTTTCTTTTTGGTGTTGCTTCTTCTTCAAGTTGCTTTATAGCTTCCATGTACCACTCTGGTAGATTTGGAATAGGACTTATAAGCACCTGTTGTTTCTCTGGTTTTGTCGCTTCTTTTAATTGAAGAAGCATTAGCTCATGCTGAGCTTCTTTATACCATTCGTCAACAAACTTGCTTCTCAAATCCCCATACAACTTTTCGCTTAGCGTTTCCTCTTTAAGCCATGTGCGCTCAATTTCAAACATTAGCTCAAGTATCTTTTTCACTTGTTCTTGAACATGTTTTAGATCTTCTTCTAGACGTTTCCTTTCTCTCTTTGTAGGTACGTACCTCTGAGGTCTGTCCTTAGATTCTCTGCTATGTTTTTCTTTCTTACGTCTTTCTTCTTTTTCCTCTTCCTCTCTCATGTAGCCGAACATAGTAAATGCTTCGTCTTCTCCAAAACTCATTGATCCTCATCTCCTAACTCGTTCAGTCATCTATGTCAGCTAGCTAGGTTCCAACAACTATGATTGTGTGGTACCCCTCATTTTCAAGATTTCGCTCAATATATGCACTCATCTCTGAGCAGTCGAATTCACCCTCTACACAAGACTCCTCAGTCCACTGCCACCTATCCAGATATGATTCTAAATTATTGACCCGATATCTCTGTTCGCGATGTGTACCACAATAGAATTGGAATATGCTATCTTCAATCTTATCTTCAAGTGTCAATCTCTGCTTGGAGCATATCAATTTGATCTTTCATAACTGTCTCCTAAACACGACTTCTTACGCAACTCAGAGATGAAAGCCATAGAAGCAACAGAATGATAATCCCAAAGATTATGTTAGTGATTCTCATTATCTCACCTGGCTAACGAGATGATAAGACCGCAGATAAGACCGGCAACCAAGATCTTAAGACGACTCATTACTGTTTCCACTCCTATCCTGCATAAAGGGTCTATAGTCTCTCCTCTTTCCTAGCCTATCCATCAGGTAGGCTGCTCCGCAGTATGATAGCACTGTAGAGAGGACGAAGGCTATGCTCCCCAAGATGCCGTGAGATTCACGTAGAGGAGACCAGGGGGCGACGTAGAGAATGTAGTTGACGGAGACCCAGATGGGGAATCCTAAAGCCGCGCCTCCCCCTATCCCTGTTAGCAGCCTCATGAAGTTTCTCTGGTACTTCGTCTTGCGGAGGCGGTAGATGCCGAAAAGCACCAGTGGCGTGACGACTGTATAAAGGATCACTCCCTCCAAGGACACGACTCCTCTGAAGCAGCCCAGCCATTCCGCCATCGCTATGCCCATGTAGATCCCAGCTGTAAGCCACCAACCATGCTCTCGGACACCATCCCATAATTTAAACTTCCAATCCTTCATTCCTTTTCCTTCTTTATAATTGCGAAAACCAAGCCCTCCCCATCCACATACTGTTTTGCATGACGCCCCTAATTAGCATTTGCCGCTGTTCCTCTCCTGACCCATCGCTTTCCCTTCCTGATGCGCCCAGCTCTCGGCTGCTTCCTCCTACGGAGTTGAATCTCGCGACCGTCCCTGTCAGCGGCATGCTCCAGACCGTCTTGGGCATCGTCCCGACGCGACCCGCCCCGCGTTTTACCGGTAGTATTCGCCGACCTCGAGCAGCCGCCTGAGCTCCTCCTCGATCTCGCCAAGATGGTTGGTCGGCCTGCCGAACCTCCACTCGAACCTCCCCTCGAAGTCCGCGGCGCCGACGCTCCTGACCTCGTTGATCTCGTCCACCAGCAGGAACTGCACCTCGGAGGCCATCACGGGGACGACGATGACGCCGATCCGCTCGCCTCGGACCCAGATGTTCCTCACGTCCTCCGGCCTTATCGGCACCCTCTTCTCCCTCTCCTCATTATGCTCGCCCTGTTCGCATTACAGGCTCTCGTAGTACCTGAGGATCAGGCTATCCCTTTGCGCCCCGTTCAGCATCCTCTCCAGCCTGTCGACCAGCCCGCTCAGCGCTTTCTCGTGCTCCTCTAGGGTGGAGATCAGGAGATCCAGATAGGATAGCGCGTATGCCTTGCGTCCACTCATTTGATCAGTTAGAACCTCCCTTTATCCACTTTCTGATCAGGGCATAGGCTTTCTGTTTGCAGTTTCTGCACAGTCGAAGTCCGAACTCTTGCCTCTCATCAAAGATCGGATTTCCACACTTCTCGCAGGCCAACATTGAATTACTCAGTCTCGTTCGCCTCTTCCGCTTGCTTCTCCGGTCTCCCCGTTATCCTCGCCATGACGGTCTCGGTCTCCCCGTCGTAGCCGACGTGGACCTCGACGCCCTTGCTGAGCCCTGCCTCCTTGACGATCTCCTGAGGGATGTTCAGCAGTATCGTCCTTCGGCTTCCGTATAGAACTCTTTTGTGCCAGTCTTTTTCCGGCTTCTGCTCTGTTTCTTTCGTCTTTAATTTTGCGGGCTTCTTCTGTCCTCCGCTTTTCCCTTGTTCCTTGCTCTCCGCCAGTTTCTCGGTCAGTCCAGGGCTCACGCTGTTGTAGCCCTCTTCCCAATACCTCAAGATTTCCTCCGTTTTCTTCATTGTTTCTCCAGCAAAAACGATGCGCACGGGCGAATTTAAACTCTTCCGCGAAAGGAGGGCAGAAGCAACCCAGATTCTGGCAGACAGGACTGGAAGCGGCTGGATTTCCGTCGACGTGTTAACGGATAAAATCTCTGGAGTTTGCATTTGGCTAGCTATTTGAATTTCTATCGCGAGTGCTGGAATTCCTGTCCGTTGATACGTCGCCGAGGAATCCGAGTTCCCGAAACCTAGCCCGCGGGTTGCTTGCTTTCAAGATACCGATCTTGGACCTAACTAGATATCTAACGTCTAAGGAAACAGTGCTGGGAGTATGAAAACCTAAGGAAAGATATCCGCAGGACTCACGTCTTGCTACCAACTTCCAACAAAGCCGACTTTCAAACCTACGATTTTGTCGCCTTCTTCTCTTGCGTATCCAAGCTTGACCAACAGCCCCAATGTAGCTTCATTCGGCGACTCAACGCCAAACAAGAAGCCCCTTTCATTCGGCGTGCGACATTGTTCATCCACAAAATGCTGAACCAACGTACTCGCATATCCTTTGCGCCTCTCCTCCCTAACTATGAAAATCTGACCCAACCTAGGCAGGTTCTTCCAAGTCCACGCCAAGTATCCGATGACCTTCTCCTTTGACATTAGAATGTAGTTTTCAAACTCTCTCCGAGGCATGATCCTAAACGCAGACTGCTCCTTCCTTGCTAAGTAGTTGAGGTATCTAAGCACCATTCTAGCCCATTTTGTGCGTACCTTGAGAACATAGAGGTTGTTCGAGATCTCCTGACTTGACTTGAGCATATCAGGTCGTACACTTCTGATCTTAGATATATGGTGTCCGTCGATGGCAACCAAATCGTTCCTTTGATTCACCCAGCAAACAGGGCATATGAGTTCTTTTCTGAAAGCCCCCAACAGGTTCCAATTCTGAGAAACGTTTTCGATGTATCTCCCGCATATCTCACATCTGAACGCCCATACCTTCGTAGATCTGAAAGATACAAGTTTCTTAGTTTGCAAAATTTCCCCTCCCTCTAAGCCAATTCTTCGGTTCTGACCTGTCATTTGCTTCTGATTAGCTAGCTGACTAAGTTCAACCAAATCGCTTCCAGATGAGAGTTGCTTCTGACTTCTATCGACCTTCAGTGCCTTATCAGAGGATTTCAGCATATTTACTACCACTGCCGTGCATCCCTTGGTTCGAACAGGCTCGAATAGACCAGGGGAACCATGCCGCAGTTCCGGCATCTGAACTTGACGATCGCGCCCTTCCTTACTTCCACATCGTCAACATAGTGGATGTCGTAGAGGCTTCCGCATTTACAGCAGACAACGATTCTTCTCTCTTTCGCTGGGTGGGCGGTTGAAACTTCGCTGCCGTGCCCGATCTGCTTCTCAACGGTTTCGGCAACATAGTTGGGTGCCTCCGCAAGGACGCGGGCTTCTTCATCCCCGAAGAGATGGGAGCTGACGCTCCTCACTTCGTCAATCCTGTGTTTCCCGCCATGATGGTCTTCGATGATGGCGCTCCAAGCCGCATTGTCGGAGTCAAATACGACCGTTGTCTTCGCTCCGTGTCCAGCATCCCCTCCCTTGGATGCGTTGGTTCCAACTTTCACTGTAAAGATACATGCACCGGCAAACTCCTGTTCTTCCGTCTGCAATTCTTCCCCAATATTTTCATAGTGCATAATTTCTTACCTCTTCTCAAGCCAATTCTTCGGGTCTGACCGCTTATTTGCTTCTGATTTGCAGCTAGCTATATTTTCTGCATCCATCTTCCTAACAGGCTCTAAATCTTCGGCATCTGATATTGTCCAATAGTTCATCAGAAGATCTTCCCCCTCTACTATATTCCTACCCATAGGTCCCTTGCGAACTATTCTGGCACTCTCGCCCAGCCATTCTTTCAGGTCCTCTGGGCCAAACAACTCCGAAAACTTCTCGAATCGGAATTGGGAAGCGATGTCGGGCTTACCTTCGACAGTGACCAGCCGCCGGCGCCTGTCTTCAGGGTGCGTCTCGATAGATATCCAGCCCAGATCCTCCAGGGGCGAAAGGTAGCTCGACAACGTCGACTTGCCGAGGCTCTTGTGATAGACCTCGAAGTATCTCTTCCTCAGGTCCTCATAGGTCGCTCCGCCAGTAAGGCACGAGACAACCTTATCGAAGAACTCTATCACATGCGACGGCACCCCCGCGAGTGTCGCCTCCCTGATCTCGGAATACAGCGCGGTTCCCTCCTCGTAGTCCCGAGGGTCGGCTATCACGTACTCCGTGGGCTTGCCGTCGACGACCTCCTCGCGGATGAACCTCTGGTACTGGTGCAGGAACGCGTGCGTCCCTATCAGGCTGCAGTACTTGTCGAACTCCCGGAGGTACTGCGCTTCGCGGTGCGGGAACTTCCGCGATAGTTTCTTGGCGTATGGGATGACGACGTGCGTGTGCCGGACAGGGCTTGTGCTGGGGCTCTTCAGGCAAGCCAGCGCTCTTCCTATCATCTCTTTCTCTTCGTCTACTTCATGGTATTTCCAGGGCTGAACTAGCCTATCGCCTTTGAACTCGATCACGGCCTTGAACTTGGCCTCGTTGATCTCCGGCGTGGCGGTCATCCCCCTCGACGCTATCTCCTGCAACAGTTGCGTTTGCGTCGTGCAGAATATGACGGCCGGCCACCCCCGGATGAACACCTTCTTGGTCTTGAGCTTCTCGGGGTCTGTCCAGCGGTACTCGATCTCGGTCATGTCGTGGGAGAGGATAGGCTTCAGCATATCAAGGGTCTTGAGATCAGGCGCATCTAAGAAAAGTAGGATCTTGTTCCAGAGTTCGATGACGTGCCTCCCCGCTTCCTTATCGTAGTAGCCCTTCTGGTGGATCAGCGCCTTCGGGGTCATGCCACCGAGGCTCCAGACGTCCTCCTTGGGGAAATAGTTTGTGACGGCCACCGTACAGGCGGTCTTTCCTATGCTTGGGGGACCCTTCATGTAGAGGTTCAGGGGATTGTCACTGTACGCGGACAGGGCCGTCAGAAGGACGAGTTTTTTGCTTGTTACATCGGCTTTCAGCGTCTTGTCGATATTCTCCAAGAATCTTTCGTAGATTGGTTCTTCAGCCAAGAGCCTGAGGGCTTCTAAGGTTTCCATCTCTTTCTTGAAAAGGGGGCAGGTTTCATGACCGGTGCAGAACGCTCTCTTCCACTCATGGTCACACCCGTG
>Ga0224501_10002907_pt1 | contig 13484 bp, 6 predicted proteins | sample SF_Oct11_sed_USG_4_FD_169105 | JGI IMG/M metagenome (GOLD analysis project Ga0224501, IMG submission 169105) | Sediment microbial communities from San Francisco Bay, California, United States - SF_Oct11_sed_USGS_8_1 | ecosystem: Environmental > Aquatic > Marine > Sediment | place: USA...
TTAGGAACAACCTTTTCTTTTCATTACCATGACAAGCTTTCATCTCCTCTCACCCCCAAAAACTTACTGCATTCGCAGATATCACATCCATTCTCGTCCTGTACGTTTCCGAATGGACAGTATATTGTGCAGACGGGTGGGCAAGCCGGCTTAGCTCGTGGTGGTGGATCTACAAGACATGTAAAACAATATGGGTGGCAGCGGTAGGAGGGCACCTGCTAGTATGACTGTCAACAGTGGAGGAGCACCTGCTAATATGGCTGTCAACGGTAGAGGAGCACCCTTCGGATGGCTGTTAGCGGTAAAGGAGCACCTGTTAGTATGGATATATATCAGTGTTATGTCAATGTTATATAGGAATGTTAGCTAGGGAGGTAGCTCAGTGGTGGAGCGCTAGACTTGCCTCCGGGATGTTCCCGGTCATGACGGACTCCCACTGCGAGTATTAGCTCCTCACTTTAATCTTAGCTCAAAACAAAAACAATCCTCGTTATGAGGCCGGGCGTTGAGTTTAGTAACTCCGTTTAATAAGCTGTTCACATATTGAACAATTAAATTTAAAAAAGATATAAAAAATTTCTTGTTTAGTTTCAAAGGGATGTGATGGTATCATGTTATGGACCATAAGAGTACACACCGGGCGCACCATGGGACCTTGATGTTGCAGTGTGCTGGAGTCACATTCAATTCTACGCCTGACTCCCCCTGGATGCACACACCCGCACAGCACACCCGCACACCGCAGTCTGCCGGTCATTAACTTGATTTATGCCGATAAAGGAAATCACTAAGTGTATAGGTGTTACTAGTTGTTGGTAATAGCGGATCAGAGAGCTTTGGTAACAATATTACGGTGGTACAAGCAGTCAGATCACACTTCGGGTAACAGTTGTATGGCCTAAAGTCAATTAGCTCTGTGTTTTGTAAAATACATGCATTGATTCTACATGCACTGTATACATGTAGATAAAACCATTAGCGTGTAAAACCTTTTTCGTTGTATTTATACGTCTAACTTTATATTACTATTAAACAAAATATCAAGTATATAAAATACTGTCCATACTGAACGAGGAACAAAAGTGAATGGTAAAAAGCAGATCACGATTTTATATTAAAGCACAACTCATGTTTCCAGAAAAGAATTTTCTAAAATTTGTGAGAAATCTGAATCTGATGACTGTACAATTATAACCAAACCCGTGGTCATGATTTGAAATTTGAGAGCGGTCGAACCACGAAAATCACAAAAATGCGAAAGATATTTTGGGTGGAAATCTGTTTCGATCAGCGATCAGTTACAAAACTTGTAAAAGGATTTTGCCAACTAGCCGAGCGCGTATAAGCCAACAAACCTTGCCAAATCTCAAAAGTCTCTCCGAGCTACCCCAAAAGTGCTTTCGCAGGGGGCATCTGTTCTATTGAAATGATCACAGTAGCTTTGATAGAGCTTTGGCGAAATGAAGCTTAACTTACTGCATTCACAAATCTCGCAGTTGTTTTCATCCCGGACATTTCCCCAGCGACATAACTTATAGCAAACACCCGGGCATCTTCTCTCTTCTGCAATAAAAGATAATGGTGAGAATTCAGGAAAGGCAATGTAGAAATCCGTTCGGCTGGGTTTTATGGATTTAAAATTCAGAGTCATTCATATGCAGCAATGCTGTCTTATTGGTCTTCCAGATTCTGACAGATGGAATGATGGGATAGCTCAATGATGGAGCACTATAGGCTTGAGACCATCTCGAGAAAATGGATGCGAATCCCGGCCATGGCGGACTCCCTTTGTGAGTATGAGCCCCTCATTTTAATTCAATAGGTCAAAACAAACCCAAATCTCACTATGAGTGGAGCGTCAAAACGGACCCACTTGTGATGCTCCATGCTAAGTATACAACCCAGCAGGTTTGCCAAAACAGTGAAGATGAAGAGAAAAATGCTTGAATAGCTAAAGTTATAATCTTCAAACTTGGAGAGAACACCGTTCATATACCAATCTACCAAATTTGTTCCACTAACAAAATTACTAAACCCTGCTGTTCGGTATCAGGGTATATAAAAGGTGACTTACTGAGTCTTTCACTCACCATTTCCGAGGATGCATCATGGGGACTTCTGAAAAGATTACTCTTTGAGTGACATTCCTTTATTGAACATTGCAATCGGACGAGGTTTTGCGAAAGTTTCATCCGAAGCGGGAGTTGACCGAGGAACCGTGTACACTATCCCTGACTAAATCATCATTTCACCCCAAATATCAAAAAAGTTCTAAAATATTTAAAAGATTATAATATTTTTTCTTTTGCACTACCAATCCTGAAAAATTAATACACTTTAGTAAGTGCGACTATTTTACATAATTTAAAAACTCTTCTTCACACTTATGTTTAATAGTATATCTTTTACTTTTGTGTTACCCTGGATTCTGACCTGGCCTTTTTTACTGCATGGCATCTGCTTTTGTTTGTCCCAAACTCTTCTTATTATTTTTACGGATCTCATCATGAAACAGACTTTTGGTCATATTTAAATTATCTATGCAAAATAACATTTCCAAATCCTATCAAACACAGAACGAGAAAGACCTTGCCAGTTCTGTTATACTTACTGCATTGACATAGTGGGCATCCATCAGCATCGAGTACATTGCCAAATGGGCAGTACATCAAACAGACTGGTCCACATCTCTCTGGATAAGTTGCCACACCGATCGGGTCAGCGGAAACTACAGTGATGACGCTGATGATGCCGAGAGAAATGAGAAGTAGAGAATTCATGTCTGCTGCGCTGACTTGATACACCGAAGCTGTGCGCTGTCTAGTGCGGATTTTATGTTATATACGAGCACTGATGTCCTGAGATGACTTGTGATTGGCCAATCAGTGTTGTAGTCAACAATCAGTGATAAACAATAACAAAACTAACTAGCAAATGGTATATAACTGTGATTGGTCAATATGTATGTTAGTCATTAACTAGTAAAAATAAACTAGTAACTAATTTGTTTACTGTCATGACTGGCTCCAGTTGTGAGTGTGAAATCCTCATGGATATCCTAGCTCAAAAACAGCTAATGATCTGTTGGCAAAGTTAGGGTCACTAGCTCGCATTGGGATGTACTGTGAAATAGGAAAGAGATGGCGGTCGCTGAGATACACTGCGGAAACCTGCGATGTGCATCACGTGAGAAGCACTGTCTTGGATTCCACAAGGGAGGTGCAAGCGGGAAGACCACGTGACACTTGAGGACGGGATCTAGAGAGCGATGCGATCGGGTTACACCGGAAGAGAAATTGAGCACCAGGATTGTGAATGCTGGCGACCCGCAGTTGATGGCCTACACACCCGGAGGAGTAACAGGCCTGTGTAAGCAATTAGCTACACAAAATAAGCGCGGTGAAGCTTGCTCGGGCTAGGAAAAGTATTCAAGCCTGAACTTGGTCTTATGGCCTAATGACCTGATGGTATTCCATGTGGCACTAAGGGTGCTTGACATGCGGAGTAAATATGTTAAGGTAACTGATAACGTATGTTAGTGTGATTCACCTGTGATTCAGGTTTGCCCATAGGAGCACTCTGTGTTATACATGTGTTTGTCGTGCTCGGTCAACATCCTTGATTTATAGGTGAACGCCTGGTACACGGTGGGTTTCAACGAACATCCCAACAATAAAAAGCTTCTGGTTCAGTATTGATTGATTTTTGATTCTAATGTTATATTAGGTAGGGCAAGAAGCCAAACCAATTGTGGACAATGACAGTTGTCTGACTCAGTAAACTGGTTGATCCAATGCATATTTCCGTGATTTCTGTGGTGTAATCGGTTTGAATTACAGAAATAAATTTAAAATGTGCGCAGATTCTATCCCATGCATTTGTTTGTGTTTCCTGTTAACCAAATCACTCAATCGCTCTGAAACTTGACAGCGATCCTTTTTGTTAACCATCCAGTCTGTAGTTCATCCGCACACAACCGATAAACGAGAGGTCTTCAAATATTTCATGCCTTGTCGACCGTCATTGGATGCGTTCAATCAGTCGAGAAATACCACATATAAACTGAGCAATAGTCATGCACTTAATATATTGGAGAGGTTGCGAGGTTGTGTTTTCGAGCGAGTAAGACGAAAACAACCCTGAAATGACATCATTGGGGCACAAATACAGACGAGTTGCCATTAGTATGAAATTTCTCCCAAATTCGACGTAAGGACACCATCAGCATTTTCCTCTCCCCAGTTTATCCAGATAATTCTGTTGGAGGTTTCACACAATCGCTGATGTTATGAACTAATATATCAGATGTGTTAATATATTTGCACTCAGTTAGTTACAATATAGGGCCAATAATCTGATCCCAAGAACCAATAGTTTGACATATGACCTAGAAGTTCCTTGGAGACAATGAACCAGTCAGGCCGCCCAACCAGCAATTCTGTGAGCATTTGGCACGGACCGGACCAGCAGAATAATTTTACTGCAGGCAGTCAGCAAGCCAAATCACCACAAAATTATAGCTAGGTCCAGAAGCATGGTCAATGCAGTGTGTTGATCACGCAAGCTGTTTAAACACCGCTATGCGAACCATCACTGAATGTGTAACTTCACTCTCCCCTAGGTTTCTGTCTCTCCTATTCCAAGTAGCATCAAACCGCTCGAAATCCGAAGAAACAGCGCCACGCTACCATTGTTACGGACCGCCACCAAAAAAATCACATTCGCCATAGGTGCATGCTCGACAACAAAGCCCTTTGCGTCTCAGGTCCAGCAACTCCTTCCGAAAACAAACGGTGTCAGCACGGGAATGCTCATAAATTATACTTTATTGTAATGGAATGGATAACAGCAGGACACAAGCTGATATATAAAATAAATAAGACCTTCCCTGTCATAAATAGGAATGTGTTTTCACATAACAGCAGCTAAAGAGAATAACCTCTCAATTCAGAGGACAATCGCGGGACATAAATATTATATTTATTCTCACTGATAGCTATCATCGTAACCAAACCCTAAAAGGGTGGCGATAGCTAAAATGTCGTAATTTCACTGCTGGGTCATGTTATGTAACTTACTGTAAGTTCCGTGGACCACAGCAGCCACAATGAAAACATAAAGTTCCAAGGATCGGTTCCCATCAGCGAGGTTTCGAGAATAAGCCTATGCATTTCTAATTGGACTATTATTTAAATAGAACCTTATATCGACTGCTACCCATTTCATTGTCCTTCAAGCGAATATAACAGGATCATCTTTTCACAATGATAGAGCCCTCAAAATAACATAGAGGCTCTTCACGTATCACAGGCAACAGCATTCCGCATCAATAAAGCATTTGGTTTCAACAGTCAACATGGCACAAATAGGGACACTGCATTTCTGTGTCGATTTGTATAGGCGTGCCATGCGTAGCATGACCATGTCAGAGGTAGAGTCACAACGGCGTGTACGACAGACCGTCACAGATTTTGCTTCATCAGACGGATTTGAGAAGGATGGAGAAGGAGATGACGGGATGTGACAATTCAAGATTGGCAGCAGTCAGCAAGCAGTCGGCAGCGGTGTCGTATTCCCCGACCGCCTCAAGCACCACTCCTAGCTCTCTCCTGTAACAGCAGTGCAATGATACCATACCAGTGGATTGGCTCATAATCAGGCCACATACAGGTAGCAGGATAGCTCAATATTAAGGCGCTGGCTGGCAACTGTGAGAACCTAGGTTCAAATCCCGGTCATGGCAAGCTTTGGCTGCGAGTGTGAGCTATTCACTTTAATCCCAGCCCGAAAGCGCAATGACCATATTAGGATGGTTTATCCTTATAACGGCGGGATGACTATATTTGGGTACCAAACATGAGTACTCACCAAGCTTTGTGGGACGTAGGGTCGGCATTCACCGCGTCGCGAAGAGTTTTCTCGGCAAACTGACTGTTCCCCATCATATGTAAACATTTTCCCTGAAATAACAGGAATCCCTTCATTACCAAACACTTTTCTGTCGTGCCTCTTCAGAGATGATGGGGCAGTGCAGTGGAGATGCACCACACTTGGAGTAACTGGGTTGCGCGCTTCGGGTCACTGATTACGAGTCAAAGAGTCAAAGACATCTGATTGGTCTTACGAAAAAAAAGGGAAATGACATTTGGGTGGTGAAACTCTCGAAAAATGTTCGAAACCAGTTCCAATCTTCCGAGTTTACTATTTTCAAAACAATTTCGAATGGTCCAGGAAATGACAAACTGTACAGTCTCTTTCCATTGCTACCAGATGTGATGGCAATTCGAAAGGATCCGTTTTAGCATTACATACATTTCCCATGCCAACTTGAAACAGTCTTTCTAAACCTGGGCCTGACTAAACCCAAAAAATTGTGACCCGTTGCAGTAATTAGCCTATTGATAATCAGAACCTTTCTCCAATGTGGCTTCTATATAGCACATAGTCTTAGTGAATGGAACAAGGGGCAGAGTTTAAAGGGGATTCAATGTAGCCATCAAAAAGGGAAATTAGACCAAAACACCCACGATTACCAGCAGAAGATGTGATTACCAGCAGAAGATGGGATTACCAGCGGAAGATGGGATTACCAACAGAAGATGGGATTACCAGCAGAAGATGGGATAACTCACCAGACAAGTCATACTCTTGACGTGGTATGGGTTAATGCTGAGTGCTGTATCGAAGAAAGTTTTAGCTTCGGGATAATTCTCTTCAGCAGCCAGCACCCGTCCTTTCTGTAAATGAGAAATGCGAAACTAAACCTACGAGTTATAGTCACCACGCAATACAAACATGATCTCAAAATAATAGAATGTTACTAGCAGTATCGTTAAACTGCGAGATCCTTCTTCTGTATCCGGTCCACAAATGTGCACAAATTGGCCTACTGAGTCTTCAACTTAGAGTTTAACAGGGTGCCTCATTAGGATGTTTGCCGCTTGCATCTGCATGTTCCGCCACAATCCAAAATGGCGAGGAAGAAGCGAAAAGCGGAGCCTAACCCGGGAATTGCATCCGGGTCCCCGGATTAGACGCACCGGGTCCCCGGATTGGACGCACCCGGGTCCCCGGATTAGACGCGCCGGGTCCCCGGATTAGACGCACAGTGCACTATCCACCAAGCCGCCGCTCCACCTCACATTCAAAAGCCCGTCAATTATAACAAGGAAATTACTGCAAATCTCTGTAGTAAACAGACAGGGAGCTTCGACTGGTGGAGCCAGGGTCACCAATAATCGGTTGTCCGGCAAAAACATGGGCTTGCACTTCTGGGTTAGGTATAACAGCCTGTTGACTCACCATATAGCTAGCCAGATGTGAGAGCGGGAAGATGGTTCTGGCTTCCTGAACACAGCCGTGTGCCTCGTGATAGTGATCATTTTCCAGGTATATCTCAGCTAAGGGAAAGACAGTTCAACTCAACATGAAACCGGTACAAACCGGTACACTGATACCAATAAGATGGCTAAATCGGATACACGTATGGACGTTTTTTTGTTACACAAATGACCTATTCGTCCCTAGATATAAAGTGTCAGGACCAAAGATTAGTTTTCACAATTTTGTCTTTGCATCGAGCACTATGAGTGGGTTAGTATCAGCGCCCCAATCTATAGTGAGGTTTGTTTCAAACGTTCGAGCTAGGGTTAAAGCGAGTAACTGATGCACAACGGGACATATGAGAAAAGAAAGGGATAGGAGAAGCCCTGGGGGTGGGGATTACCGAGATGCAACCAATGATTAGGGAGAATTTGAACCTAACGAAGTCAATCTTATCCAATCAGAGAGAAGGAGCCATAACAGGCGAGACTTACCGAGATGTAGCCATATCTGCGCCTGCATGTTCCAGCTGTTCTGAGGTCCGTGTCTGATCCAGAGGCTGGATGGTGAAGAGCTGGCAGCATCGGACAGCGCTTTCTCAACCCGACTCGCTGCCACAGACTCACGCACGGAACCTGCAACGGCAGCGGGTATACACATCCCATGGGCAGTGAGTGGTGAGTAGTCACGCAATCCGTAAATCATCTTAGAAACATAAATCAGGCTTCTGTGCTGTTCTATGCGGTCACTCGGTCATCCTATCTGGTGGACATCCAGCACCCTTGGTTTGTTTTGATTGTGTGTTATGGTCGGTAGTGTGTCCAACCTGGTTAAATATTTTGTTACTCCTTTCTCCACAGACTATCTTATGGAGGTAGACATCGAGCTAGCTTATGGGGCTAGGCATAGAGCTATCTTATGGAGCTAGGCATAGAGCTATCTTATGGAGCTAGGCATAGAGCTATCTTATGAAGCTAGACATAGAGCTATCTTATGGAGCTAGGCATAGAGCTATCTTATGGAGCTAAACATAGAGCTATCTTATGGAGCTAGGCATAGAGCTATCTTATGGAGATAGACATAGAGCTATCTTATGAAGCTAGACATAGATCTATCTTATGGAGATAGACATAGAGCTATCTTATGGAGTTAGACATAGAGCTATCATACGAGTTAGAAATTGTGTGAAAAGTTTACGATCAGAGAGATTACACATGAGGAAGAGTTGCAGCAATTAAGCAGGAAACTGTTCTCAAAGTTTACCACAACATGTAGTTGCAGCAACTCTAACTCATGTAAAACTCCAACCTTTGTGAAAGCCTGGTAAGTACGAATTGGGGTCAAAATGCTCTTCATACTCCTATCTTAACATATTTTAGTTTAGAGGTGCGATGGCCCAATAGAGACACTACACCTCCGGATAAGATGTCTACGGTGTAGCCGACATAGTAGTTATAACTGAGTCAGTCATGATAGGGCAGTGGGAGAATGAATATATCTCACTGCCTCGTGGCCCGGGTTTAATTTCGGCCAATGGGGGAGTATTTCCAGGGATTTTTCCCTGGCTGATCACACTCTGTCAACCCGTTCTGTGCCAATGTGACAGGAAATGGCTCAATCTCCCCCAATGGCTTCACACAACCTGTGGGCATCGGGGAGGAAGGCCCATGTTCAACTACGGACAGACAATGACTGAAAAAAAATGTAGCTCCGTCTACCTCGGTCATTGGATGGTTCTGTGATAAGCAGAAGGCTACGATTGTCACTGGAGGTAAATCGATCCAGGAGACCTGTACCTCTGTCATCCTCGCTGAAAAATAACAGCGAATACATGAATAGTCTACACGCAAAGTGGCAATACTAACTGCTAATAGGGAGTGGAGGGTGAACTAATAAGGCATGAGTGGGTAACTCTTAATTAGTGCCACTGCGATACGGAATGCCGAGCATTGGCGTGAGTAGTTTAGCGGCCATCATCGCGAAGATTTCATTCTGACATTGCAAAACACATTGCACTGAGGGAAGGACCTGATATTGTTACATGGTATGGTATTAAGGGTGGCTGAAAATAAATCCTCTTTATACAGTTCAGCGTTGCTGACCAAAGTAATTTTTCAACAGCCTATGCAAAAACTGGTCCAACAAAAAAACAAATATGAGAAAAGGACCGCTAAATAGAGACTGCCTCAGTTAGTTGAAGCAAATCGTAACTTATATAGCCTCGGCAGAGAAAAAGTAGAATGGACTAGGATGAAACCAGATTAAAACAAACAATTTGAACAGTCTGTGTTATACACATACCTGATAGGTACCTAGTAGCTACCTGATAGGTACCTAGTAGCTACCTGATAGGTACCTAGTAGCTACCTGATAGGTACCTAGTAGCTACCTGATAGGTACCTAGTAGCTACCTGATAGGTACCTAGTAGCTACCTGATAGATACCTAGTAGCTACCTGATAGGTACCTAGTAGCTACCTGATAGGTACCTAGTAGCTACCTGAATCTAGAGTCGAATTTTGAATCGGATAGACTAAAATACAGAGTATAGAAACAGTAGACGGAAGTACTCACGCCTGCACCATTTGTTGGTATTCTGATTTCCATTGTTTTAGCATTCGAGCACACGTCGCCAAGGCCTGATGAAACAGACCCAGCGTACTCTCCAGTTTAGATTTGACTAACAGCAAGCTGAAAGAGATTTCGGATGAAGGTAAATTATGGAATTTTTGATCATCTGCGCCAATATTAGAAACAGCAAGACATCAATGAGATAGCGAAGCATTTACTTGACTTGTGAATCGGTGACTGAGCTATCGGGCGTACCAAGAAGATGATACTCCGAACAGTAGTGGGCGATCGATTCATAAACAAGTTTCTTAATAAACTCCCCTCTGGTTGGTACTAACAGAACCCCTTAAATACAGGCCGGCCGGGGCCAGATTCCTTAGTCAGAAAGATGACTTTGTTATCACAAGAGGTTTACTCAAGATTTCTTAGCCTTTTCAATATATATTTTTTCTTTAAGTGGCAAGCACTGAATATCACAATATTGTTTTAATACTAATAATACATAAATGGACCACACAATCCGTATTAACAACGATCCCTTAGTTTAATATACATATATTTGGGGTACTATTGAGATCAGTGGTTTAGTGAAACAAATTTGCGTACCAGCCACTCCCCAACTCATTACATGCAGAACAACAGCGACCCATCATTTTGAAGCGAGTCTGATTAGCGCCCCATCACGGTACAGGCCTGCGATGCTCATGTTTTAAATAGCAGCGCTGCCACCAATGACGCGTGACTAATACAGATTCATGCAAGACTGCACTGTACAAAATTGTGTAAAAATATACATAATATTTACATGTAGAGAGGGTAATGAACCGTGATAATGAGATTGAGGCACTCGGTTCAGGTATCTTTGTTTAACTGTTTTCTTCAAACGTAGTTAGATAGCTAAGTGGTAGAGTGCTGGGGTAGCAAACCTGGGTTCGAACCCTGCTCACAGATAACTCCCCGTTGTATGACGTTCTCAATTCGCTCTTGCGCCCCAACAAGCCTCAGGCTTAGGAGGTTAGTTACATAGGACGGTCAGAGTGCCTGAGTAGGATAAATAACTGGGCTGTTGTGTAGGCGTATGTGGGGAAGGGTCTGTGGTAGGGGGACAGTAAGGAGATTAAAATATTGGGGGGGGGGTGTTACGTGTTCTGTCTGTCTGTCTGACCTAGATAGGTCACTGACAGCATTTCTTGTTTTGTGAACTTTGACCTAGGCTGTTTACTGGACCCTGTCTCTGGCGCCTGATTTTGTTTGACTAAATAGAATCTCTGAATTGGACGGACCTTAATTTTAAAATCCGATAGTCTTGTTTAGGTTATCTGGGTAAATGAAGATGCTAAGCCCCCACCTAGGCCCGAGGCTTGTGGGGTGACTGGAATAGTTATGCTAATCTACAGTGGGCTAATTTGATTTGCATAACATCGCGAGTGATGCGACAGTCAATCAAGCGCCAATCAATCGATATTAAATCCTAATTTTGATTGGTTAGCATAAACTTCGTGTTACAGTCGTGCTATCTTAGCTGTGGCAACATCAACCAACGCGTTTCTGTAGTTCAAACTTTGCTAACAAGAAAAGACCCGATCCAATTCCCGACTAACCGACAACAAGAGCGAAAGTGAAAGCACGCACACAGCCTCCCCCTGCATCCCCGTACTATAATACTGTGCTACCTGCCTCCAGCCCCTATATACTGAACTACCTGGCCTCCAGGGCTTCTATATAGGAATGAATTCACCCAGAGAAAATTACAGCCAACAATTGTGAAGGAGTAAATGAGTGTAAGATATTTCAGTTACTATGGCCACGGACACAACTACTTACTGTAAGTCATCAGCGACATCACTAAAATTAGCCAATCAGTGAAAATCTGAACACAAATATAGATAAATTTACTCTTGTAAAGCGCTTTTGGGCAGGCAAAAATACGTTGACTCTTCCCGTGCAACATTATTGAAATCCAGGTATTTTTGAGGACATGCTGCAATAAGGGTAACAATGTTTTAATTCAAAAAAATCTCAGAAGGTTCTAGCCGAAAGAAACATGGTTTCTTTGGTTTCTTCTTCAATACGATGAGTCACAACAACATACGGGCGATTGTCATGTGGCAATACGATGAGTCACAACAACATACGGGCGATTGTCATGTGGCAATACGATGAGTCACAACAACATACGGGCGATTGTCATGTGGCAATACGATGAGTCACAAAAGCATACGGGCGATTGTCATGTGGCAAATTTCTGCCAGTGTTTAGCTGGGCTGTGGTAGTTAGTTGATTGATCCCATTGCTGACAATTGATAACGCCATAGTAAACCCTATGAGAGGCACCGAACGATGGTCTACAGAGGCACCGAACAATGGTCTACAGAGGCACCGAACGATGGTCTACAGAGGCACCGAACGATGGTCTATAGAGGCACCGAACGATGGTCTACAGAGGCACCGAACGATGGTCTACAGAGGCACCGAACGATGGTCTACAGAGGCATCGAAGGTTCCAGGAGGCCTCTCTAATACATGAATGTTAGATACCAGCAGACTTGCTTCGAAATTTTATAAATATTGTCTTGATCGAGAGCGGACCCATATGGAGTTTACCTGAATGTGTCTGGATGTTCTCCCAATGCGATCTTGATCACCTCCAGAGCTTTCTCGTGCTTCTTTTCAGCCGATAGCAGGAGACTGAGTAGTGTTAGGGCATCTGGATGGTCGTGCTGCAGCTAAACAAAAACGTTCAGGGTTTTCTTTCTTGTATGAGGTTATTGCGGTTAGGATAGAGCTGCTAGGTTAGATACTGGGTTCTTTGCCAGTTACGGCTTAATACGGAGGACCACGGTCTGGTCAGTGCCAATGCTCAACACCATAGTGAGGCTTGTTTCTATCTATGAGCTAGGATAAATATGAGGAGCTCATACTCGCATCACGAGCCCGTCATGGCCGAGATTCGAATCCAGGCTCTTGCGGTTGCAAACCCGGCGCTCTAGAAAGTTTGGTAGAGGGAATACAGGAAGTCCGAAAACCTCAGTGTAACCAATGCTCTCGGATGGGATAATGGATGCTGCCCCTGGGCAAGGCATATTAAGGCTCGCCCCGTCTTGTGAACGAATCCTCCAATAAATTTACAAGGGGGGAAACGCTGACAGAAGCCTTGAATGCAACAGGGAACCATCCAGGTATATTCCCGAGAAGCCAAATGCTTCTAAAAGTGGAAATTTATGATAAATGAACCCAACAATGTTGAGCATACCTTGAGAGTTTCGCGAGTGTAGTGAAGAGCCTCCCCAATCTTCCTCATATTAGCGAGATGCAGAGCGAGGAGGTATACAGCCTGAGTATTAAAGGTATCCAGCTCATATGCCCTGTAAATATACAACAGTAATAATACCTCTATGGATGGTGTGGTACATGGTATAGTAACGAACTCAGAGTGACCAATGAGACGGTGACAGCATGAAATATGATGAAATACCACTTTGGCCTTTTTTTTCAAATGACTGATCAAGGACAGGTGATTAATCGAAGGAGAATATATATATACATATATATATATATATATATATATATATATATTGGAGGATTTGGAAT
>Ga0224501_10002908_pt1 | contig 13483 bp, 9 predicted proteins | sample SF_Oct11_sed_USG_4_FD_169105 | JGI IMG/M metagenome (GOLD analysis project Ga0224501, IMG submission 169105) | Sediment microbial communities from San Francisco Bay, California, United States - SF_Oct11_sed_USGS_8_1 | ecosystem: Environmental > Aquatic > Marine > Sediment | place: USA...
TAAAGTAATAATGGGTTTTGCTAACAATGAGCTCTCGTTTATATGTCCAAAGGTTGATCCAGAGGCAGGCGCTTTTTCGATGAAAGATTAAAAGGCAATAGCCACAAAATTGGATGAACTGCAACAAAAAATATGAGTAAGAGTGCGTCTGGACCATGCCTACACTGATTTAATCTACTAAAAAGAACATTCGGACAGATGGCTAAATGGTGCGCAGAGAGTTGTTGACCTAAACCTACCATTGAACATTTAGTCTGAACATAGAGGAAATATGGCACTTACTATTCCCAAACACCTCATAGCAGGTGTCTTTGAGCGACATGGTAACTCCAGTTCTGTCCAAGTTACTCTGTCTGTTCCTGATAACCGCTATCTGTAAACGAGAAGCACTTTTTTTCCTTTTCTGGTTCTAATGCTCAATAGTTTTTGAGGAATACGAGTTGGTAGGATATTTCACTAACCTGATCGGATGCAACAGCCAGAGCAAACATGACAGAAACAGCGCATATTCCTCCAATGATCAAACTATGCTGCCTACAACACAACAAGTTGTCTTCGAAAGAGTGCACCAACAGGGGTTATATTGTTATAGTTGATTTTGTGTGGAGTGTGAAGATCACTGACACTTACTTCTTTGTTTCATATAATTCTCCATGGATAGCAGTGGTCTGTAGTGACCAGAAAGTGGCAATCATTGTAGCTGCATACACACAAGCAGTAACTACAAAAAAAGGTACTTAAAGGGGTTATGACATGGGCAAAAGTGACTTCACTTGTTTGTAGATTCTGAAGCCTACCATGAACAAATGGGCCCAATACCCAGTTCAAATGAAAGCTTAGCTATAGCCATATCCAATGCGCATACTTATAGCCCTCGACGACGTACTTTTCAGACCGTCGACACACCAGAATTGGCCTCGAGATAGGAAATTAAAATAGAGCTGTTGGTGTTTTCATTGATTTCTCGGCTTACGCGCCGATGTTTGACAAATGCGTTCGCATGGGTATACTAGACTTGTAGTTACACAAGTCTGAATAGAGAAACCGTGTAACAAAAATATAGAAATAGGGTTTCAGAACGCAGTTTTTCACCTCTGTCAACGACTGTTAGTACCATTATTGCGCAATTATAGAGGCCCGAATGCAACGGCCTCTGTTTGGGGCTAGGGAAAACCGGCAAAGCACTTCTTATAAATCAAGTTTTCTCCAATCCTACGTTCAAATTTAAATTCTACTCAATGTTATAAGGGGGTGAAGATCACTAGGTTAGTTTTAGTAATTAGATCCCATTTTATTACTATTTGGGTCGTAGTTATTCGAGTGACCGATATTCGGTTTGTGGAAAAAGATCACTCGCTATCGCTGCAATGAATGTGGAGTTGTCTCCCTTTAAGAATGGGGAACACAACTCCGAAAGTACGTCGACAATCGACCGTGTCATAACCCCTTAAAACAAATTAGTTTTCCGGACAGCTGATTCATTTAGGCAATTCTCCAGACGATATATTGCACTCACTCTATTTGGAGTTGGTCACACCTTTCCGAGTGAGAAGTGAAAACAGCCTCCATTTAATGATAGAAAAAAGTGGCGCATTTGATGTCTGTTAACACTGTATTGAGCTTTATGATTGGGCTTGAGCAATCCATTTACTTGAGTACGAGTGGTATATACGAACCGTCCATTAATGCCCTCTGTTTAAGCCATAACAAAAGTGTCTTCGCTTGTTTTCAGATTTTGGAGCCTACTATGAACCAATGGGCCTAATACCAGGTTCAAATGGAAGCTAGATAGGATATTAACACAGAGCTCTTGATGTTTGCATTGGTTTCTCGGCTTACACGCTGTCGTTTGGAAAAAATCTCTGGCATGTGCATACTAGATTTGTAGTTACACAAGTCCATCAGTAACCATTAGTGTCATTAGGTCTATTCGCATGATTTCGGTCAGACACAGACAAAAAATTTCAGACGCAATCACACAAACAGATAGCCACACTTTAAAGCGCATGGGTTTCGGGTGCATTGGAGTTGTCCTCTCTCAACATCTTGCGTGTTACAAGACAGAAAGGTTGTGTAGTCTGTTTCACGGTCTGTTTCGCAACGACACGGCCATAGAATAAGTAAGCAATCGATAGCTTGCAGACGCAGCCGAGGTACATGGTTTGTAAAGATGCACTGTTCAGACGCACTTTTGTGCAATGAAACTGAAAATGTGCCTGCGCCTGAAACCGCGTTCCAGGCGCCAATACACCTATTATTGCACAATTATAGAGACACGGAAAACCCAGCGAAGCACTTCTTATAAATTCAGTTTTCTTCAATATTACGTTCAATCTGGAGTTCGAAGTGCTTTGCCGGTTTTTCCTAGGCCTGAATAGAGTCAGTTGCGCTCGAACCTCTATCATTGCGCAGTAATGGCACTAACGCTCATTGACAGAGATGAACAACTGCGCTCTGAAACCCTATTTCTATTGTGTTGTTAAACATTTTCTCTATTTAGACTTGGGTAACTACAGGGCTAGTATGCACCTGCAAGAGGGTTTTCCAAACATCAGCGCGTAAGGCGTAACCCAGGAAATCAATGCTAATACCAACAGCTCTGTGTTAATTTCCTATCTCGGGGTCAATTTTGTTGAATTGACGATCTGAAAAGTGCGTCGCCAAGGGCTTTAAGTATGTGCATTGGATAGCGCTCTATCTAGGCTTCTATTTGAGCTAGGTATTGGGCCCATTTGTTCATGGTAGGCTTCAGAATCTGAAAACAAGTGCAGACACTTCTGGTCATGACATAACCCCTTTAAGCTCTCCAAATGAACCTTTTCATTGCTTCAAATCTTGGTCCCAGGATCATATATAAGATCAAGAGCAAATCCAAAACTACGGCTATGACTAAGTGTATAACAGTGCACCATTGTAATATACAGTAAAACACTTTTAGGGCGATGAATGTGTGACCACTTTCAGCCGGAAAATCTTTTTGGTCTACACGGCATAACAATAGCAGCTAAAAAATCTGAAAATTTGTGCTATTATTTTTTAACGGCTTCTATTATACCAAGCATAGTTGTGACGTAACTTCTAGAGGGGGTTTGTGCAAAAGTCGTCTCCATTGAGTATGCCAGCACAATACTCACTGACATAGAAGAGAAACATCAAAAAGAATTTCTGGTTGAGCTCTCCAATGCAGTTATTGATCCTGCAAAAACAGGTAGTCACCTTGTAATACTGACATCTTGGGTATCTTGTGCAAGTACAAGGTCATATTATTAAGAATATAGTCAACCAAAATACAACTGTGAGAATATCTCTCACTGAGCATCAGAGCTGAAAGGGCAAACTCAAGACTGCTTAGAATGACTTTTGGTTTGAGCGCGCCGAGTGATATCAAAACCTGCTGGAAGTTTCCTTTGTATTGGGATTATTAAAATATGTGACGTCCTTTCAATGAGATTCATGCATTCACATCATATACCAATCAACCAAATCCTCTTACCATGGGCAGTGATGGTCCATCAGTCGAATACACCGGCCACAGATTCTGCAATGATGGGCTCGTGGTGGACGGTAAGCTTCACACTTGCTACACACTGTCCATGCATCGTTACTGCCCTACAAAACATGCGTGTGTGCGATGAATGCGTGTCTGAATTCTAGTGCATGTTTTAATTCGACAAAAAATGCTATCATATCGCACTACCCCATTTGATTATGTATCGGTAGCATCTCTTCAATTCTTGTAAGAAGGTGAGACCAATAACCATAACCATAATTGGACAATTGGAATATCCGTGGCGGTTTTGCCATATGAGATTAAAGGGGTTAAGCCATGGTCGAGGGTAGACGCACTTTCGGAATTTTGTTTGCATTCTTAAAGGGAGGCAACTCCACACTTATTGCAGCGATAGTGAATGGTCCTTTCCCAAAACGCGAATATCGGTCACTCGAATAACTATAGCCCGAATGGGCCAAATAGAAAGAAAATGGGATCTTTTTACTAAAACTTAGTAACCTAACCTAATGGTCTTCACTCCCTCATAACATTGAGTAGAACTAGAAATTGAACGTAACATTGGAGAAAACTGAAGTTATAAGAAGGATTTTTGCTGGGTTTTCCCTAGCCCTAAATAGAGGCCGTTGCGCTCGGGCTTCTATCATTTCGCAAAAATGGCACTAGCACTCGCTGACAGAGGTGAAAAGCTGCACTCTGAAACCCTATTTCTATATTTTGTTGAGTATTTTCTATATTCAGACTTATGTCTAGTCTAGTATGCATCTGCAAACGTATTTCCAAACATCAGCCGAGAAATCAATGCAAACACCAACAGCACTGCGTTAATTTCCTATCTCAGGGCCAATTCTGTTGCATCGACGGTCTGAAAAGTGTGTCATCTAGGGCTCTAAGTATGCGCATTGGATAGGGCTATATCTAAGTTTCCATTTGAGCAGCGTACTGGGCCCATTTGTTCATGATAGGCTTTAAAATCTGAAAAAATTGAAGACTCTTTTGGCCTTGAGATGCGTGTCATTGCAAAAGCTGGGACTAAGAAAACAAACATTTCACACATTATGTATGTCCCTAGATCAGTGACATAAATGAATGTCACATTTGTAAATAGGTATGGATGATACCATGAGCTAGTAATCTGAGGGGTTAAAACAGTGAGTGCGGTAAGTGATTGGAACTCACCACAAAGTTACCCTCCTAAAAGATTGAATTTTAATATAATGTTACCATAAATAAGCAAATGCTCAAGGTACAAAGGAGTGGAAAATGAAAGATTGTACAGTGACTCTCCAATCAGCACAACACAACACCGAATATTTTAACTTTTAATTTGACACAAGGACACAGAGTGGTCTGCAAAAAGGACTAAATCAAAGTGTCCCCGTTATTACCCTTTTCTTTCAATCGAGGACCTTTAACCAAAAGGGTCAATGGAATTTAGTACCAGAGTAAATGTCGCAAAGTTTAAAGCAAATATTGTTCTTACCTGGTTGAGCTTCTCCGAGTGAGCTGTGAAGTCTCTCTGGTTGGCTGGCAAAGATATGATACCGGGATTTGAAGTCATTGCTCTAATATGTGACAGTACCAACAGACACAGTATGGCATTAAAAAGTATGATGTTCACAGTCCCCCATACGCTGCAAAAAAACCATAATGATCCATGTTATGTTATCATAACAAATTTTCAAATTTAAAGGGTTATGACCTGGGCAAAAGTGACTTCACTTGTTCGTGGATTTTGAAGCCTACCATGAACAAATGGGCCCAATACCCAGTTCAAATGGAAGCTTATATATAGCCCTATCCAATGCGCATACTTAGAGCCCTCAATGACGTACTTCTCGGATCGTCGACGCACCAGAATTGATAGGAAATCAACACAGACCTGTTGGTGTTTGCATTGATTTCTCGGCTTTCGTGCCGATGTTTGACAAATGCGTTTGCATGTGTATACTAGACTTGTAGTTACACCAGTCTGAATAGAGAAACCGTGCAACAAAAATATAGAAATAGGGTTTCAGAACGCAGTTTTTCACCTCTGTCAACGAGCGTTAGCGCCATTCCTGCACAACTATAGAGGCCCGAATGCAACGGCCTCTATTTAGGGCTAGGGAAAACCGGCAAAGCACTTCTTGTAACTTAAGTTTTTTTCCAATTTTATGTTCAAATTTAAGTTCTACTCGATGTTATAAGGGGGTGAAGATCACTAGGTTACTAAGTTTTAGTAATTAGATCCCATTTTATTTCTATTTGGGCCATTTGGGCTGTAGTTATTCGAGTGACCGATATTTGGTTTGTGAAAAAAGACCACTCGCTATCGCCGTGATGAATGCGGAGTTGCCTCCTTTAAGAATGGGGAACACAACTCCGAAAGTACATCGACAATAGACCATGTTATAACCCCTTTAAAGGGGTTATGACGTAGGCAAAAGTGACTTCACTTGTTTTCAGATTCTGAAGCATAACATGAACAAATGGGACAAATATCCAGTTCAAATGTAAGCTTAGATGTACCCCTATCCAATGTGCATACTTAGAGCCCTCGTTGCCGTACTTTTCAGACCGTCGACGCATCAAAATTGGCCTCGAGATAGGAAATCAACACAGAGATGTTGGTGTCCGCGTTGATATCTCGGCTTACGCGCTGATGTTGGGAAAATCCACACTAGACTTGTAGTTAAACAAGTCTATATAGAGAAAATGTCCAATAAAAATATAGAAATAGGGTTTCAGAGTGCAGTTTTTCTCCTCTGTCAGCGAGCGTTAGTGCCATTATTGCGAAATGATAGAGGCCCGAACGCAACGGCTTGGTGTTGTCAGCTTTCTTCTCAGGTGGGAGTAAATTGTTTGCACTTTTCAATTACCAATGGTATTGCTTACAATACCAGTGATGATAAAGTCAGCCACAGTCAGTCACTTTCCTTTTGTTTAAGGTACTGCTTCAATTATGCGCTACAGTGCAGTCAGTGACTGAGCGAGTGGCTACCTCTACGAGCCTACCCTAGACTAGAATGTCTGGAGTCTATACACTACAGTATACTCTAATAAATAGATTAATAGAGTCTATACTCTATTAAAAATAAAATAGACTCTAGACATTCTAGCGCATAATTGAAGCAGTGCGTTAAACATAAAAGAAAGTGACTAAGCTTTTATGATAAACTAGGTTAGTCACTTTCTTTTATGTTTATCACTCTTAATATTACTTATTAGTTACGTAAGCTGTCAGTGTCACTGGTTTTTGTAACACTTGCATAAGTCAACTCGACAGTTTTCGGAATTTACTGAATTAGTGGTAGAGGTAAAGGTAGAGATAGAGGTAGCAAGTTACTAGTTAGTAACTAAGTAAGTAAGTTAGTAACACTAACTCAGTAATTGGGCGAGGAAATACTCAAATAGTACTACCAGGGACCTCCGGTGCTAATACTAGTAGTGTAGTAGGTTGGTAGGCCGAGTGAGTCAGTTACTAAGTTAGACAGTTACTCAACTGAAGATGTTCAGACAGTCTTCAAAGTTCAACTTCAAGTTCAGGCTTCAGTCATCAGTGAATCACTCAGTCAGTCTGACTCTGATCAAATTCAAAAGTTACCTGAAGGATAATGATCCACTAATCATATGAACGGTAACGGCATAGTCCGTGTAGCAGATTGTCAAATATGTTATTGCCGTACAGAGCACCCCAAACGCGTCCGAAACAAATACCATGTTGTCTAAAACCAAATTATGGACTTGGAGCAGAGAGTGAGAGACTTCACTTCACCGTGTCCAGCAGTCAGCAGAGACTTGGAAACTATGTCTCGGAGTAATGCAAAATGGCTCTATACCAAAAGAGAATGCGTGATTTAATGCGTAATTGTGCAAACGAAACAGGCATAGGAAATGGCTCGTAGTATAAGCTTGAAACTCTTTGCTGGAAAAGGCTCTAAGTCTTTGGTAAGTTGTGGAAAATCTCCAAGTGAAACGTATGTCTCCAGCCCAAACCATCACTTACTGCATCAACAACCTTTTCTTCAGGACGCAGGTATATCAAAAGCTCGCCTATGGGTTCACTCGGTTGATAGTCAGTGTAAAATGAGCAATTTGGTGGTGCTTTTCGTTTTGGTAAAGAGGTCGATTAAATTGAATGAATCATTCATTTCATATCATAAAATAAATTATCATTGAATTGATTGATTCATTGAATCATGAATGATTCAATCATTCATTTAAATCCATGATTGACAATCAATCCTTCAATGTAATTGTAATGTTTTGTAATCGTACTATATATTTCATATTTGAATTTTTCTATTGCTGTGTAGTGACTAGTCTAGTGAGTGTGTAATCAATTCAATGACTGATGTCATATTGGTCCGTCGTCAACTCACTCAACTGACAAAACCAAGTTCACTCAGAGTCAGAGTCAGACTGAGATTAACAGGTAACCCAATCTGCCAAGTCCGTTTTATCACATTCACTATCCAGCTCACTCACTGCCTAGTGCCTAGAACTTGCTAAGTGCTAGTAGTACTACTACTGCTAGCAGGCATTAAGTTAATCATTAACTTAATGCCTGCTAGCAGTAGTAGTACTACTAGCACTTAGCAAGTTCTAGGCACTAGGCAGTGAGTGAGCTGGATAGTTTACTCAGTTTACTGCCTTGCTGACTAACTTAATGATTAAGTTAATCAGCAAGGCAGTAAACTGAGTTCTACTGTGCTGAATAACAGTTAGTTATACATACTTGTAGTTCTACAACTAGTACAATAATATTCGACCAACTGTCTACTAGTACTAGCATTGATTTAGGTGAGTTAAGTAGTCTCCACAAATTCAATCATTGGTCAAGCTGGCAGTCAGACTCAAAGTCGAAGCTGAATTTCACTTTCAGCTGGAATCACAATATCAGGGTTTGATTTTGACTCATTTACTGATTAAATGACTCACTTAGTCACAAAACTATTGTCGGTCTGCAGTGTAGTGTATTCATACTCTTTGTAGAATGTCTAACTGGCAAAGGCAAGCTGCGCCTAATCCTCTTGGGCAGAGCCAGGTATGCTTTCTACTTTGGTACATTGTTTCCTATGACCTAAATATGCTTAGCACTAACAGTGTTAGAACATATGGTCCGACTGTATGACAATCATTTAATCTTTTGTAAGGCCTCCAGGATGAACTTCCCGAGTGCCGGGCAATCTAATCCGGAGTCTGGTTGGTACCAACCAAGTGGATATTCTGATAATACATTTGAAACAAACACCTACCCGCCACATCCTACCTATGTTGCTGCACGACCTACCTGGCAAGCCCAATCCGGCTGGCAGCAAGTAAGTGTCGCCAAATGTATTACGTAACCATAGGTTGTTCTATCCATATCATCTTTCCACCTTCAATGATGTGTGTACAAATAATCACTCAGGACATTTTGAAATATATTTATTTGTCATAATTATTTTAGTGACATTATTTTGTGTTGGTCACCAGTGTGGCCCATGCTTTACTTGAATATAGTACATGTATACACCTCCAAAAATTTGCATAATGATGGCTTGGTGATAGTTTTGTGCGTATTCGTAGTTTTACTATGCCATCATGCCACCATGTTGTTGCTGTTTATAGGGTGGGGTTTTGGACACAAATAGTGTGTATTCCACTGACACATACGACACTACCAACACATTCAATCAAGGTCAGTACACAAGCAGCACATGCTTTTGCAACGCATCATCTGGAGGAAAGCCCAAAACTTCATATCGACGCGGTGAAAATTTAATATGGACGCATACATTAACTGTATATCAGTTTGTGCCATACCAAAACAAACCCCGGAAATTCTTTGCGCGCAAGTAGACGACAGACTTGAATCAAATGAAAAATATAATGATTTCTGATTCAGATGTTTATGATTTAGAGAACTATCAACAGAACGTTAATCAGACCGCATGGCCACCAGCACCGCAGCTGTCTGGTCAAGGGCGGGGTATTGGCAGATCACCGCGAGGTGGACGAGGACGTGGACGCGGACGTGGGCGACCAGGGACAAGCCCAGTAGCACCAACTGCTAAAACGCCTCCAAAACAAAAAGATATGGTGAGCTGGTAATTTAAACCTCGCAAATGCAACGAAAGAGCTGTTTGATAGTCGGTCATCTTGGTGTCACCTAAGAGAGGCAAAAAAACATGTGCATGATGTTTTTCCAAAATTGTGCTCTGCAAATGAGAAATTAACTAGTTCTATGTGAACTTAACTATTTTCTTCCACTTGTTCCAGGTAGTTATGCAAGTTACAGAGGCTCGCATGTGACCTTTCTATATATTTTTGTATAGGCATCTTTGAGCGCCAGCGGAAAAAACCCGTTGCAGATTATGAATGAGCTTATACCCCAAGGTACATGCTCCTGGACTGTAACAGAATCAGGCCAACCACCAAATGTAAATTTTGAGGCTTCTGTCATCTACAAAGGCCAAACATACAAAGGCCAAGGTAAGTGTGTATCAATTGCTCTGTGCTCAATCTACTCAGTACAAAACTCTTGTGTTTGATAATCAACAAATGTTTTCAAGGGTTTTAATCGCAGAACAATCAATGGCAGTGACAAGAAGGATCTTAATTTACGCCTAGTCTGTGACCAGGTGTCCCTGTCCACTAGAGAGTAAACGCCATTATCCCCAATTTTCCCCCACCAGTGATAACATTAAGTACGTATAAACAAAAAGAGATGGAGAAAAGAATTATCCTGATTTTGAAAATGTGCTCTACTATAGCCCGCTGATGTACCTATCCTCATCTTTTCCCTACTTTGCGAGTGTTTGGTTTTTGTTAACATTATAGTCATCTTTCTTTATAGGAAAAAATAAGAAGGCAGCTAAATTGAAGGCCGCTGAGCAGGTTCTCTCTATATTTGGCATTGCACCACCCCCGCCTGCTGCCCCGGAGCCTACCATACTACTTAAGGTCAGACTGTATACTAGTAATTGGCTCGTTGATGCTCTAAGCCCCAAATAGATTCATTCCATTTTCAATGTTCATGTTGTACACTCAAAACCATTCACGCTATTGGGATTATAAAAGCCTCGTTTCAAAAATTGTCAAGTTTCCCCTGGTTATTGGCCACTGAGGATGTTCGGAATGGTAGAAGAACTGTGTTAACTGAGTTTCCTATGTATTATAGGGTGGAGACCATCCAATAAACCTGCTCACGCGAACCATATGGGATCAGAAACTGGAGTTTAGTTTCTGTGATTCTGGACCTCCCTTTTGGGCGTCATTAAAACTGTATGGACAAGAGTTTATTGGTTACGGTAAGTTTAGAACAAAAGTTGAAAAGCGAGTACAAATACGTGAAAAATAAGAGGATTCTCCTGTATACATTGGTAATCACATCACAGACATGAGCACATATTGTTTGAGCATGTGGAGTGGCGGGCTGGCAGCAGGTTTTATCTGATATGTCAATGCTACTCCAACAGCTGTAAAGAGCCTCATATTTTTAGTACCTTGCAATTCCATATATTCTGAACATTTAGACAATGTTTTAAACTGTGAACATGATGTTGTAGCGGCAAACAAAAAGAAGGCCAAAGAAGCGGCGGCCTCTCAGGTGCTTGATGCAATAGAGGCTGGGAAATTGCAAGTTCCTGCGAAGCCTAGCAAACCCAAGCCAGTAACAAAGACGGTAAGAGGAACAATAAATAGCTTTATCATTGTATGGAATTACTGTGACAACTCCTGATCGAGATATTTCTCATTTACAATCGAAGCTTGCATAATCTTAATCAAATTAAAGGTGGGGTCAATCTGGAGGAAGTCTGATTTTTCTAGGTTGTTACTGTGCAATCAATACTTTTCCTTCCTACATTTGAGGATACCGGATAGCTCGTTGAATTCAGAGTTCTTTGTTTATGCCCACATAGACCAAATTTATTGTTGCATTCCTACTCCAGAAGAAATCACAAACCCCGTAAAAAGAAACCCTTTTCAATACACTATCGGTCAATGGTGGACGGGGGGAGGGATGGGGGTCCGCAATTTTACCATGTATGAACACGAAAATTGTCTTTGGTTTGTGTAGGAAAAGCAGCCGGCGCAGCGAACTACCACTCCAGGATCTGAATTATCCATCGCCAAAGTCAATGCTATGTTCGGCCAAGCGATCAAGTGGAATACCACTCAACAGCAGATCAATTCTCAAAGTGTTCTGACTGCCACTGCCACAATCAATGGCGACTCAACCTTTACCGCCACAGGTTTGAATGATTCCACTCTCAGAGCTATCAAAGATGTAATACAAGTCTTTGTGAACTGTTATCTAGCAATCGAAATGTACCAAACTCTTAGTTTTATCAACTTCTTGCAGATAGTAATAAAAAGAGTGCAAAGACTGCATGTTGTGCTCAGATTCTGGCTGCGGTCGAGTCTGGGGATCTAACAGTACCAGAGAAAAAACCAAAGCGAATTGTTCGTCCTGCCAAACTGGAGTACTATCACGAGGTATGTATAATAAGGTGACGGCATAGCCGAAAAATTTATTGAATTTGAAAAACTGTGCCTTAGGATTCTGCTACATAATGGTGAATTTGCAAAAAAACGTCGCGGGTTTTTCGCGAATAACATCACGCGAAAAATCGCTTTGCAAGTTTGCGAAGGCAGATTCGCGCGAAAACGGCAGTTCTAGCATGCTTGATAAAATGGTATATCGCGCTAACAAGGTACCCGCTGACTGGCTCTCACTTCTATAGCCCGTGGGATTCCGAAGGCTATAAAGTCAGAATGGCCAACTACTTCTGACTTGAAACCTTATTTGAGCAAGGTTGGCAGCAGTCATCATTACAGGCAGGAAACAATCGCAATACATGAGAACCAGAACATCATAAGCGATTATAAAATAAAATCTAGTCGAATTTACCTGTGATGTCATGCGACTTCGGGAAACCCTTCGTAATTCGCAAATAGCGATCGCAATCGTGTGGCTAGGAACGTGAATTGCGAATCTGTTGCGATTTGCGATTAGTTTATCGCAAATTTGTCATCGTGTATCAGGCCCTTTAGTTGTGAATTTGAGTACTAATAAAGATTTGTTTGCGTCTTACTTGCAAAGGTTCAAATACTAGTGATATGTAAACTTTCTTTGAGTTGCCATTGTTTTTGATGTCTTGTATTACAAAGTGCATTGTTGTGCTATTTTGTATCAGTAAAATGTGCACTTCTAGGATGTACCACTGACCATGCGAAAGAAAGTCTACCAGCTGTTTGGCCCTGAACTTCAGTGGACAGTTACGCCAAACTACCCTAAGTGTGAGCCAATGGAGACCACAAGTGCCCCAGTTATTGCTCCTGTCGCTGCTGCTGCCCCCGACGCTGCTGCTGCCCCTGATGCCGCTGCTGCCCCTGACGTCGCTGCTGCCCCTGACATCACTGCTGCCCCTGATGTCGCTGCTGCCCCTTACGCCCCTGCTGCCCCCGACGCTGCTGCTGCCCCCGACGCTGCTGCTGCCCCTGACGTCGCTGCTGCAACTGGTATGGGAACTCAACAGACATCCGCAGAGTCTTTTAAAACAGAGCAGGCAGAAAATTCAGCCAATGGCCACCAAGCGACTGAGTGTGCGAACCATCCTGCCCCGCAGGCTACTCAGTCCACTAAGGGGCCAATCTCCTACACAGCAACAGCTGAGCTAAGAAACCGAACATTCACCGCTACAGGTATAAACTGTGTTCAGCTAGGGAAAAGGTGGAGGGGTGAAGCAATGCCTTAAGTGCGTAGTTTACTAGGCTTCCGGCCAAAGGTTCAATTCCCAGTGCGGGTGCCAATTTCCTGTCCACTATTTGAAATTTAAATGCGGAGGCTCATGCAAAGAGTTATCTACTCTATGGAGGCCTATCGCGGACCATCCTGGAAACAACCAATAGGTGGGTGAAATTATCTTGTCTGCTCTTCCTTGCAGAAGCCACCGCTGAAGATGCTCAAGAAACCACAGCCAAGGAGATACTGGATGCTGTTGA
>Ga0224501_10002910_pt1 | contig 13476 bp, 10 predicted proteins | sample SF_Oct11_sed_USG_4_FD_169105 | JGI IMG/M metagenome (GOLD analysis project Ga0224501, IMG submission 169105) | Sediment microbial communities from San Francisco Bay, California, United States - SF_Oct11_sed_USGS_8_1 | ecosystem: Environmental > Aquatic > Marine > Sediment | place: USA...
TTGAACCGGCCCGTCCCTTTTTCTATCCTCTTTTTGATCAGCTGCTCCAGGTTGTCCTCTGTCCGCTGGAACGAGCCACCCAGGACGAACAGGATGTTCTCGGTGGAGATGGAGCTTTTCCTTTTCTGTTTGGCGCCCCCCATGCTCCTTTGCTGGTCCATGATGTCCTGGATCTGGGAGGCGGGGCTCATGGGGTCCTCCACGGAGATATGCTTGCGCTCTATAAGCTTGAGTACCGAGCGCTGGAATCCTTCCCGGGAAATGTCGTGGCCGATGACTTTGCCATCCTTGGCCTTTTTGTCTATCTCGTCGATGAAGATCAATCCTCCATTGGCTTCGATAAACTCCGCCTTCTCGATCTTCGATTCGCCGGGGGCGATCTGGATCAACTCCCGCACCATGTCGTCGGCGCTTTTCCCCACATAGCCCGCCTCCGTGTAGTCGGTGGAATCTATGATCAGGGTGGGGACTTCCAGAAGGTCGCCCAGGATTTCGGCGCAATATGTCTTCCCGGAGCCGGAAGGCCCGGCGATGATGGTGTTCTTTTTGCGGAACCGCTTCACCTGGGACTGCTCGGCCATCCCCTGGCCGATGGCCCGGACAATGGCGAAGTGATAGGCCGCCGCCACCGACAGGCGCTTTTTGTAATCCTCCTGGCCGATGACGTATTTGTCCAGATGGTTCTTTATCTCCCCCGGAGTGTGCAGGCGGATCTTCGGGATATGGGCGATATGATCCTTCGGCAGACCCAGCTGGGAGGAGAGGGCTTGTTTGAAGCTTTCTTCCGAGGATTGCTTGGCGTTCAGGTACGCCCGGATGGCCTCCTCCTGGTTGCACCCGTATTCCTGCTGGATACGCTCGATTTCCTCTTTTGGCGCCGCCACATGGGTGGGGTCTATTTTCATATTCTGGTTCCGTTTCTCATGTCAATAAACCGGAGGAAGTTTTTTGCCAAAAATCATCCGGAATACGAGTATAAATGGAAGAGCGCCAGATGGCAACTGGACGGGCCAAATGAATTGGCGTAATGTATGGTTTGTGGCGAGGGAGGATGGCAGAGGAGTTATGGCGATGAAATGGAGTGATCTGACCACACTGATAGTGGCGTTGATCCTGGGTGGCGTGTTTTGCCCCGGCTTTGCCCAGGCGGGGCAGGGCGCCGTGGTGGTCACCGTCTCCCCCTTTGCCCAGATCGCCAGTCGACTGGCAGGCCCCGGGGCGCAGACTCATGTCATTATAAAACCAGGACAAAGCCCCCACAGCTATGAGGCCACCCCTGGAGTTCTGAAGCGGATTGCGTCGGCCGATCTGGTGGTGATGGCAGGGCTGGGCCTGGACAATTGGACTTTGAAAATGGCTCTGGCCGCTGGGAAGTCACCGGAGGATGTGGTGGATTGCTCCGAGGCGATCGATGCGGAAAGGCTTTTAGGCTTTGATCTTGGAGACCATGACCACGGGAGCATGCATGGGGATCATGACCATGGCGGGGCGAACCCGCACTACTGGCTCGATCCCACCATGATGGTTCTGGCGGCCAGGCGTATTGCGGCCAGACTCGCCGAAAAATATCCCCCGGAGGAAAAAGCGGCCGTGGCGCGAAGACTGGAAGATCTGGAGCGGGACCTGATGGCGCTGGACGAGGAAATAGGAAGAAAGCTCTCCGGCGTAAAAGGAGGGTTCGTGGCTCTCCATGGAGCCTGGGGATATTTCGCCCGGCGATATGGGCTGGACCAGGTGGGGGTCATCGAGGCTTCTCCGGGGAAGGCCGCTTCCGCCAGGAAGATGGCGGATCTGGCGAACAGGATGAAGAAACAGGGCGCCACCGCCGTGATCACCGAACCGCAGTTAAATCCCCGGCTGGCCCAGGTGCTGGCCGCCGAGTCCGGGGCGCGGGTGGTGATGGCCGATCCGATAGGTGGTGTTCCCGGCAGGGATGGGTATTTTGAGATGATGCGGTTCAACGCCGAGGCTTTCGCAAAAGCGCTGGCGAAGTGAATTTTTGAATCATATCCGTCATATAAAAGCAGGAGCGCGAAGTTGTGGCTCTTGCTATTGGCTCGGTAGTGTGCAAAATGTTTTGTATTGCGGATGATCCGGGAACCTGAATCACTGGAGGAGAGATATGAAAGGCCCACTGCTTAAAACAGAGAAGAACGACGCGTTTTCCCGCAGGGATTTTCTTTGGGCGGCGTCGGCGGCGTCGGCATACGTCATCACCGGCTGCGCCACCAACCCGGTTACCGGACAGAGCCAGCTTATGCTCATGGATCGCAAGGACGAGATCGATATAGACCGGAAGCACGCGCCGCACCAGATATCCTCCGATTACGGCCCTTCCAGCGATCCCGTGATGGCGGCCTATATCTCCCAGGTGGGGAAGGATTTGTCCCAGCTGAGCCATCGGCCGGATATGCCATACAGCTATCGGGTGGTGGACGCCACATATGTGAACGCATACGCCTTCCCTGGTGGAACCATCGCCACCACCCGCGGGATCATGGCTTCGCTGGACAACGAGGCGGCGCTGGCGGCGCTGCTGGGCCATGAGATCGGCCATGTGAACGCCCGGCACACCGCCTCGCGCATGTCCAAGGCTTTGCTGACGCAGCTTGCGGTGGTGGGGCTGGTGGTGGCGGCTTCGGCCAGCGATGAGAAGCTGGCGCCGCTGGCGGCGGGGCTGGGCGCCCTGGGGGCCGGGGCGTTGCTGGCCAAATACAGCCGAAACGACGAGCGCCAGGCGGATTCGCTGGGGATGGAGTATATGGTGAAGGCCGGTTATAACCCGGAGGGGATGGTGTCCCTGATGGATCTTCTGCGCGGTATGAGCAAGAAAAAGCCAGGGGCGCTGGATATGATGTTCTCCACCCACCCCATGAGCGACGAGCGATACAGCACCGCCGTGAACCAGGTGGATTCCCAATATCCGGACGCCAAGTCGCTGAAGCTGGGAAGGGAGCGGCATATGGACTCCATCGCCGGGTTGCGCAAGATCCAACCTGCCATCGACCTGATGCAGCAGGGGGAGGCAGCGATGACAAAGAAGGCGTATAAGGCGGCGGAAGGGCAATTCGCCGAGGCGTTGAAAAAAGCGCCGGAGGATTATGCCGGACTCTTGATGATGGCCAAGTGCCAGCTTGCCCAGCAAAAGCCGAAAAGCGCGCGCAACTTCGCCAAGCGGGCCCATCAGGTGAAGCCTTCCGAGCCGCAGTCGGACCATGTGCTGGGGATGGCCAGCCTGAACGTCAAGGATTATCGATCCGCCTACGACTCCTTCGTGAATTATGAAAGGTCGCTGCCGGGAAACCCCAACACCGTTTTCATGAAAGGGCTTGCCGCCGAAGGGATGGGGGACAAGCGCCGGGCCGCGAGGGAATATCTTATATATGCTGATGTCGATAAAAGCAGCAAGCAGGGGCAATACGCGGTCAGCCGCCTGAAGCAATGGGGTTATCTGAAACAGCCCCGGCAGGGAGCCCGCTAGTCCTGGGGATTCGGGAAGCTGGGCCCGAAGGAGCGCTGGTTGGACATCTCCTGCAGCTTGATGTTGATTTTTGCCAGCTCGGTGTGGACCTCTGGCGAGAGCATCCTGCCGCCGGAGGAGATGAGCAGCGAGGCGATGGAGATTCCCAGACCGGCGAACATGACGAGCAGCACGATGGCCGTTCCCAGGGCGAAAGGCTCGTTGATGGAGAGGGTTTGCTTGTCTATCTTTATCTGGGCCCCCGCCATCGCTTTGGAGATCTTGACGACAAAGGGGTGCTTGGCCGGCTCGTCGTACACCGCCAGCAACTCCACTCCCAGATAGAACAGCACCGCCAGGCCCGCCGCGATGAGGGCAAAGCCCACCGCCACCACGGGAGTTCTTTCGCCAAAGGATTGGTTTTCCCTGCCTGGGCGTGTGGTCATATCCATGCCAATCTCCGATTGTATGATTTGAGGGGCATTATACCTCAGACAGGGAAACGCCGCCATAAACGATCCATGGCGGACGGCCAGGGCAGTGGATAACTATCGGATAAGGTAGTCCCTGGCGGCCTTGGCCATCAGCAGGGCCAGGGGGGTGCCGTGCATCAGCAGGTCGAATATGTCTATCGGTTTGGCGAGGGTTCCGTTCTTGAGCATGATCAGCTTTTCCACCAGGTGCGGCTGGGGGGCGAAGGGGAGCAGGGCCAGCAGTATGGCTATGGGCGCCAGTGTGGCGTATGGGAAATAATCGAGAGCAAGGTTAATTTTGTCGGTCATTAATCAAATCCGTGTTTTAAAAGTATCATGGTTAGATGAGTTTTTGACGCGGGAGATTCAGCCAATTATCTATTCAGCTATTAAAGGAGGAGCGTGGAAGGCAAAAAGGGCCCAGCGTTTTTATGGGACAAGTCCAACATCTGGGGAGTGATGGCCTGGCGCTCGTTCGCCTCCATGGGGGTGGATATCCACCTGTTGACGGCGGAAGAAATCAGACGGGGGGCGCTGGATGGCCACAGCCTGTTGTTTGTTCCTGGCGGGTGGGCTGCGGAAAAAAAGGAAGCGCTGGGCGATGAAGGCGTCGGGGCCATCTGCGACTTCGTGGCGCGGGGTGGGGCGTATCTGGGAGTATGTGGCGGCGCGGGGCTGGGGCTGGAGGAGCCGGACGGGCTGGGGTTGGCTCCGGTGGGCCGGGGGAAAGGATTGCCCAACTTTTCCGGGCCGATCCGGACGATCTGGAAGAGCCATCCAGATATGGACTGGACCCCTGGACAGATCGTGGCGCCGGTGTGGTGGCCTGGGAACTTCCATATAAAAAACCGGGGACAGGTCCGGGTGTTGGCGGAATATGGGGCGCCGGAGCCAGGCTTCATGGTGGCGGACCTGGTGGCGGAGGATGTGCGGCGCCATGGCGGCTTTGGGGAATGGGAGAAGGAATATGGAATCGAGCTGGATCCCGGGCGGCTGCAGGGAGCGCCATGCGTAGTGGAGGCGGATTTTGGGCAGGGGAGGGTGGCGCTGAGCTATCTGCATCTGGAAACGCCGGGATTTGAAGAGGCGAGACGGGCGCTTCTTGCCCTGATGGAATCCATGGCCGGTCCCTTGCCTTCGGCAGCGGTTCCATCGACTCCCGATGAATGCGCCACGGGCAATATGGCGATGGGCCTGCTGGATTTGGTGGAGGATTTTAACCAGTTCGGCCAGAGCAACTTTTTGTGGACCAGGCGCAACGAGTGGCTGATCCGTTGGCGCAGGGGAATCCGGGGGATCGAATACTGCGCCCTGATGGAGCTGGCCCGGGAGGTGGCGTATGGGAGTGACAACGACATTCCCGGCAAGTATGTTGAAAGGTTGGCCGGTTTTTTCGGGAAGGCGAAAAAGCTGTTGATGGCAGAAAGGATGGTCATGGCGCAAGGATCCCTGGAGCTGTATAAATGCGTGGATAGCAGGCTTGGGGCCATGCGCGGGGAGCTGTTTGGGAATAAAAGGCGTCCGGGAGGGGAATATGTTGAAATATTGAGCGAAACCGAAGCTCTCCTGCTCCCATTATTGAAGAAGGGAGGACGAAAATAAATCCTCCTCCCCGTTCCGCAATTCAATGCGACGATATCGCGGGCGATCAACTCCGCCGGATTACATGGCTAGGGTGTATACCACAAACCCGAGGGTGATTGCCAAACCGACCACGCTGATCAGGAGCCATGTGATGCCGACCATAAATGGCACGAATTCAACAGTGTTCAGTTTGTCAGCGGAATCCACAAAATGAGACCTGGTCATGGCGCTTCTCCTTATGTTGTCTCTTATATGCAATATTGGTCATCGGAAAGAAAAAAGAAAGCCCCAGAGAATAATATCCGCAGATTTCGCTGAAATCGGACCTGTGGAAAAAGTTCATTTACCGGACATTTGACCTTAAATGAGACAGTATCGGCCCAATTTTTTTTTCCTTTTTCCGATTAGAATGTGTTCAAATATTCCATAGATGCTGGTGGCGGGTTTGGGGAAGCCAATCATATCCTGGAGGGTGGCTTGCCCGGCATTACACTTGAAAATTCCCAAACGTGTTCGTTGACCTCCAAAAGTTAATAGGTCTGACTCAAATTGCAAAGCGCCCTGTATGTTACGACGTAGAATAGCCATGCTGGTTGGAGGCCTGGTGTTGCTCACCCTGTCTTCAAGCTTCATCTTCTATTTCACCATCCAGAACAGCGAATCCAGGTTCCATCGCCTTGTGCAGGTGGAGGAGCCTTTCGAGATTGAGATCCTGGAATCGAAAACCAAACTGGAGGAGGTGTACAGCCACGTTCTGGAGTTTTCCCGATGGCAAAATATACAGGTTCACGACCAATGGGTCCAATCCTCCACCATCCTCCAGGACAAGCTGGAAAAGATCGGCGCCAGCGAGCCTGCGGCGGAATTCTCATTCATCATCGATGAAATCCTGAAGAAATTCAAGGTGTACAAAAGCGCTTCGGAACAGATCGTAGACTTGTCCAAGCATCAATACGAGGATCTGGAGGAGCTTAGCTCCAGGATCAGCAGGATAGACGGATTGCTGGGCCAGGAGATCGAAATTGTGAAATCCTCGCCTTTGGCGCTGGATCCTCTGCTCAAAATGAAAGCCAGCATAGACAAGACTTTCATCTCCATAGAAGCCTATCTGGCCACCCGGGAGCCCAGATTGCGCACCGCCGCCTCGGAAGCTTTGGCAGGCTTCACCCGGCATATGGCGGAGATGAAGGAGCGCGACCTGCCCCGGGCCAGCCTTGATTTGCTGAAAAAGATAGGCGGGGAATTCGCCGAATCCGCCCTTCTGGCCGCGGAGATTATAGACCGGGAGGACGAGAAACACACCCTGCTGGACAATCTGAAGGAACGGAGGAAGGAGCTGGATGTTCTGCTGACCTTGCATCTTTTGCCCAAGGTGAGGGAGAGGCTGCGGGGGTCGATGGATGAAACGGTGGAAAAGGGCGCCCGGGCCAAAATGCTGCTGTATCTTACCGCTGCGGTGAGCGTGTTTGTGGCGTTTGTCGCCTGGAAAATAGTGCATCGGGTTATCACCTCCCTTGGGGCGTTGTCCGAGGGGGTTATGAGGATCAGCCGGGGTGACCTGTCCCACAAAATGAAAACCGAGGGAAAAGACGAGCTGTCCAGCCTGGCCGAGGCTTTTAACGTGATGATTAAAAAGAGGCGCAACGCCGAGGAGGCGCTTCTGGTCGGCGCCCGCAAATACCAGAACCTTTTCGAATACGCCCACGACGGGATAATCATTTTCGACCCGGTGGAAAGGCTGATACTCGAGGCCAACCAGATCACCTGCGAACGGCTGGGGTATACCAAGCAGGAGCTGCTCAAGCTGAAGATTGACGATATAATCCATGGCGGATTTGATCCTTCCACCGACGCTCCCTACCAGGAGATGAAAGAGGGGAAGAGCCTGGTGTTCGAGCGGACCCATAAGCGCAAGGATGGCGGGGTCATCCCGGTGGAGATCAGCGCCAAGTCTTTTGATTACGGGGGACGGATGGTGGTGCAGGCGGTGATTCGGGACATCTCTTTCCGCAAAAACACGGAACGGGACCTCAAGCTGGCCTCCTATGTCTTCGAGACCGCCATGGAAGGGGTCATCGTCACCGACAAGGATTCGAAGATTCAATTCGTGAACCCAGCTTTTACCCGGATAACCGGATATGAAGCGGCGGAAGTGATAGGCAAGACCCCCGGTATTCTGCGATCCGCGGTGAACGACAGCGAGTTTTACGCCAGCATGTGGGGGACGTTGAAAAAAGATGGCCAGTGGCGCGGGGAGATATGGAACCGTCACAAGAGCGGGAAGATATATCCGGAATGGCTAACCATTACCGCCATCAAGGACTCGGAGGGGGAGGTGATCCAGTACGCCGCCGTCTTCCACGACATCACGGACCTGAAGCGAAACGAGGAGGAGATAAAGTATCAGGCGTTCCACGATCCGCTGACGGGGCTGCCCAATCGTCTGCTTTTCCGGGACCGGCTAAAGCACGCCATAGACAAGGCACAGCGCGAGGGGGTGATGGTGGCGGTGCTGTTCATGGATCTGGACGACTTTAAGAACATCAACGACACCATGGGCCACGAAGTGGGGGATATGCTGCTCAAGGGGATGAGTGTGCGGCTTATAAGCTGCCTGCGGGAGGTGGACACGGTGGCCAGGATCGGGGGGGACGAGTTCGTGGTGGTGTTGGAGGGGATCGGGAAAGTGGGGGAGGCCGAAGTGGCCGCCGACAGGATCATAAAGGCGCTGTCGGCGCCTTATTCCTTCGAGAAAGAAAACATGTATTGCACCACCAGCATTGGGATAGCCTTGTATCCCGAAGACGGGAAAGATGGGGAGGATCTGACGAAAAACTCCGACCTTGCCATGTATCACGCCAAGAAGCTGGGTAAAAACAACTATCAGTTCTTCAACGAGAGCATGAATGACAAGGTGGTGCGCCGCATGGAGATGGAAAGGGGGATCCGGCAGGCGCTGGAAGAAGGGCATATCTCCTGCTGCTTCCAGCCGAAAATCGATGTGGGCACCCATCGGATAGTCGGGATAGAGGCGCTGGCCCGCTGCAACACGGAGGTGGGGATCATCCACACCGAAGAGCTTATCGCCGTGGCGGAGGAGTCTAACCTGATTCTGGAAATCGGCGAAGTGGTTTTTGACAAGGCGTGTTCCCTGCTTGCGGACCTGCATAAGGAGGGGTATGAGACCCTGCGCATGGCGGTGAATGTCTCCTTCCGGCAACTGGAACGACAAAAGCTGGTTCCCCTGGTTTCCGAAGGGCTGAAGAAATATGGCCTGGACGGCCAATTCCTGGAGCTGGAGATAAAGGAAAGCGCCGTTTTGCGCGATCCGGACCTGACGGCGAAAACCATGGAGCGTCTGGACCGGTTGGGGGTCTCCATGGTCATCGATGATTTCGGCACCGGCTATTCATCCCTTCTGCATCTGCGGAAGTTTCCCCTCAGAAGCCTGAAAATAGACCGATCCTTTGTCAGTGAAATCCTGGACAGCAAGGACGCCCGGGCCATCGCCAAGACCACCATATCCATAGGCCACAACATGGGGCTTAAAGTAATCGCCGAGGGAGTGGAAACCGAAGAGCAGCTTGAGTATCTAAAATCCATTGGGTGTGACGAGGCGCAAGGATACCTGATCTCCACTGCGCTTCCCCGGGAAGACCTGTTCAGATTTCTGGCAAGCAGTTGGGGGCTTCCGGCGAAAAAGTGATAATCTCACCGCTCGGATGACAGGTCGCCCAGAGCCCCCTTCCTTTAAATAATCCAGGACAGAGCGCTGACCCTTTGGCGCCCCTCTTGCGCATGGTCGGCCAAGCCTGAAACCGGACCCGCGCTTGCCAAGTTTTGCGTTAAAAAAAAGTTTAAAAAGATGATAAATTGGTTTAGAATAATTCAATTAAGGGTGTGGCGACCCACGGTAATTGAAAGACGCGTATTACCAAAGGTAAATACCCCCCGGTTGCGGAATGAATTCCCCCCCGTCAAGGCGTTTTTCAGGGTTCTTTCGATGGCGCCCGCGGATAATAAAGATATTTAAAAGGCAAAGTCTCGATAGCTGTTATGGACTTTTTAACTGTCGAAGAAGTGGCGATAATCCTCAAATCGCACACCAACACCATATACAAGATGTGCCGACAGGGGATTTTGCCGGCAGTCAAGATCGGCCCATCCTGGAGGATAGAGCGCAAGAAACTGGCCACCTTCATGGAAGCTGGCGCCCCACCCCAGAAAACAGACACCTTCAAGGGCCTGGTGAGCCTGGCGCTGAAAACCGGCCACTACATGGGTATCTTCTCGCTGGAGAAGGACATCCTGGACTTTGAGCTCACATACTTTTCCGCCGCCCTGGCGCAAAATCCAAACTCATTCTTCTTCAAGGCTTGCTGGTGGCAGCATCCGGATGACGCGAGAAGGCATCTGTCCTCCCTGAAGATCGATGTGGACGAGATGGAGGGCAGAGGAGCGCTGGTGATCGCCAATATGAGCGAGATATACAGAAAACATGGCGTCAACGGGGTGTTGGAAAAATGGAAGTGGGCGGCGGACCATTCCACGAGAAACGGGTTCAGCGGAATGGTTGGCACCGGGGCCAAGCATATAGACTGCTGCGATGGACGACACCACCCTCTGCTGGAAGTGGAGAACGGAATCAACAAAATATCCAACTCCCAGCCGATGACCATTTTGTGCACATATCTTATGGACCAGGGGGCCAGCGATATCTTCCCCAGGATCTTCGAAGTGACCCTGATGCATGACCAGTTCTTTATCCAGACCGAGGATACGGAGATCATGGCCAAGGTCACCTACTCTCTCACCCATTCCACAAAACGATAGGGCAAGCTGTAAAGCCTTGTCAATCAGGCAGATATCTTTTTGCCTATCCTCCTTGCCCAACTAATTCAATCTTTTTTCCAATTCCGCCTTGCCAATTCGGTTTTGTGATACTATCTCTGGTTTAGCGCTCAGAGTAGTCGAGCGCTAAAGAAATGGACATTTTGGGTTTAACACAAGACGCAAATGGATTGAACAGCGCCAGGTGGCACACCGGCGCACACACAACTAATTGATTTATAGGAGGAAAGAATGGCAGTGAATGTCAGGCCGTTGAACGACAGGGTCTTGATAAAACCGACGGAAGCTCAGGAAAAAGCTCAAGGTGGTATTATCATCCCGGATTCCGCCAAGGAGCGGCCACAAGAGGGGAAAGTCGTGGCTGTGGGCCCCGGCAAGTCGGAAGAGGAAAAAATGACGGTCAAGGTCGGTGACAAAGTGATTTATTCCAAATACGCCGGCACAGAACTCAAACTCGATAACGAGGAGTACCTCCTCATGCGCGAAGACGACATTCTGGGCGTCATCGAGGGCAAATAAGCACCGTTATACAACCTATTTACAGGAGATTTTCAATAAATGGCTTCTAAACAGATCAACTTCAGCGAAGACGCGCGTCATAAAATCCTCAAGGGCGTGGACCAGTTGGCCAATGCGGTCAAGGTCACCCTCGGCCCGAAGGGGCGCAACGTCATCATACAAAAGAAATTCGGATCCCCCACCATCACCAAGGACGGTGTGACTGTGGCGAAGGAAATCGAGCTTAAGGACCCCTTCGAGAACATGGGAGCCCAGCTTGTCAACGAGGTGGCTTCCAAGACCTCCGATGTGGCCGGCGACGGCACCACCACCGCCACCGTGCTGGCCCAGGCTATTTTCCGCGAAGGGATCAAGAACGTCACCGCCGGCGCCAACCCCATGGACCTGAAAAGGGGTATCGAGACCGCCGTGGAAAAGGTGATGGAGAAACTGCGCAAGCTCTCCAAGCCCACCAAGGACAAAAAAGAGATCGCCCAGGTCGGCTCCATCTCCGCCAACAACGACCACACCATCGGCGCCCTGATCGCCGAGGCGATGGACAAAGTGGGCAAGGATGGCGTCATCACCGTCGAGGAAGCCAAAAGCATGGAGACCAGCCTGGAGATCGTGGAAGGAATGCAGTTCGATCGTGGCTATCTCTCCCCATACTTCGTCACCAATCCGGAGCGGATGGAGTGTGAGCTCGAGGATGTCTATATCCTGCTCAACGAGAAGAAGATCTCCAACATGAAGGACCTGCTGCCGATCCTGGAGAAAGTGGCCAAGCTGGGCAAGCCTCTTCTGATCATCTCCGAGGATGTGGAAGGCGAAGCCCTGGCCACCCTGGTGGTGAACAAGCTGCGCGGCACCCTCTCCGTCTCCGCCGTCAAGGCCCCCGGCTTTGGCGACAGGCGCAAGGAGATGCTCAAGGATATCGCCATCCTCACCGGCGGCAATGTCATTTCCGAGGAACTGGGCGTCAAGCTGGAGAACATCACCCTCGAAGACCTGGGCCGCGCCAAGCGCGTCACCATCGACAAGGAGAACACCACCATCGTCGAGGGCAAAGGCAAAGGGAAGGATATCGAAGGACGCGTGAAACAGATCCGCGCCCAGATCGAGGAGACCTCCTCCGACTATGACCGGGAGAAGCTGCAAGAGCGCCTGGCCAAGCTGGTGGGCGGAGTGGCCGTCATCAACGTCGGCGCCGCCACGGAGACGGAGATGAAAGAGAAGAAGGCCCGCGTGGAAGACGCCCTGCACGCCACCCGCGCCGCGGTGGAGGAAGGCATCGTCCCCGGAGGCGGTGTGGCCCTGCTGCGCTGCATCTCCGCCCTGGAGAAGGTGGAGACCGAAAACCACGACCAGGAAGTGGGCGTGAACATCGTCCGCCGCTCCCTGGAAGAGCCTCTGCGCCAGATCGCCAACAACGCCGGGCTGGAAGGCTCGGTGGTGGTCCAGCGGGTGCTGAAGGAGAAACAGGGGATCGGCCTCAACGCCGCCACTGGCGAATATGTGGACATGGTGGAAGCCGGGATCATCGACCCCACAAAGGTGACCCGCACCGCGTTGCAGAACGCCGCTTCCATCTCCTCGCTGCTTTTGACCACCGAAGCGATGGTGGCCGAGCTGCCGGAGGACAAACCGGCGGGCGGAATGCCCGGCGGCGGCATGGGCGGCATGGGCGATATGGGCGGAATGTACTAAAACCGCTTATGTAGCCCGCTGTCTTTAGTCCACCGATTCATCGGTTGGCTGGAGATAGGGAAAAGTGATTTCATAACCGTCACGGTCTATAATGGCCGTGGCGGTTTTTATTTGGACGCTGAAAAACGCCAATTGGGTTGTCATTCCGAGGCGAAGCTAAAAATCCTTTCCAGATAATCTGGATGGAGGTTTATCCCTTGCCACGGTGTGGTGCAAATGGCCGAGCAAGATGCTTATTCTTTTCAAGGTTCACCATCAATTAAACCTCTCATTGGTATATATTAAACATTGCATGGAAAGTCCCGGCTCGGTGAATCCCCGCGCCTGGCCCAAAAACATAAACACAATGCGGATAAACAAGGACGACAATGACCAATAGCCACATCGACAAGGAATACACCGGAACAAAAGGCAGGATCCTCGCCTGGTTCATGTCCAGCTATTTGCGGGAGCTTTTAGAGCTGCTCTGGCTCGGAGGGCCCTTCCCCGCCTTGGCGGACATGCTCAACCTTTCCGGAAAGGAAACCATCCTCGACGCAGGGTGCGGCTCTGGATACTACTCCATCAAGCTGGCCCATAGGGTGGAGCAGGGGAGGGTTATCGGTGTCGACTCCTCGCCCCAGATGCTGGAGACTTTTTCCCACCGCATCCGGAACGCGGGGGTGGGCGAATGGGTGGAGGCGAAGCAGGGGGACATCACCGCTCTGCCCCTGAAGGCGGACTCTGTGGACCGGGCGTTCTGCGCCCTGGTGTGGCACCATGTCCATGACCCTCAGGCCTCGGCCAGGGAGATGCACAGGGTCATTAAGCCTGGCGGCGTGGTGGTGGTGGCGGATTTTCTGGCGAAAGGCTCGGGCAAGGGAGCGCCGGGGAGCGCTGGCCATCATTCCGCCAAACCTTTCG
>Ga0224501_10002911_pt1 | contig 13472 bp, 10 predicted proteins | sample SF_Oct11_sed_USG_4_FD_169105 | JGI IMG/M metagenome (GOLD analysis project Ga0224501, IMG submission 169105) | Sediment microbial communities from San Francisco Bay, California, United States - SF_Oct11_sed_USGS_8_1 | ecosystem: Environmental > Aquatic > Marine > Sediment | place: USA...
TGGTTAGGCCTAATTCCATCTTTTTCGAATTAAAACGGTAGGTTTCTGGCGCTGAAAACTGCCTCATCATTTCGCTGTGATGAACAATTGGACCCGCTATTAGTTGAGGAAAAAAAGTTACAAAAAGCGCATAATGCAAAAAGTTGTGTTCTTCTACTTTGCGCTGGTAGACGTCCATAAGGTATGCAATCTGTTGAAATGTAAAGAATGAAATCGCAAGTGGTAGTATAATCTTGTTAAGATTATACGATTCTCCCGTAAGATTGCTGACGGTACTAACAAAAAATTGGCGTACTTGTAATATCCCAACAGCGCCAGGTTCCCCCCTATTCCTACAGCGAGAATACTTGTCCTGCGGTACTGGCCAGTCAACACTATTCCTATTCCATAGTTGAATACCATGGAAATAAGTATTAGCCATATATAGATCGGGTTCCACCATGCATAGAATAATAGAGAAGCTCCAACTAGGCATAACATGGCTATCTCATGCCCAAATTGTTTTGCAGACAAATGAAATAATAACAGGGTAGCCGGAAGAAATATTAAAATATACTCATAAGAATTAAACAACATTGTTACCGACTCTAATCTCTTTACAATTATTCAGAAATATTTGTGGTAGTTCTTAAGCTTTTTGCGTGATCATAAAGAAGACAGTCATAATGAGTTAATTCTTCAAGCAGCTCCATGGTATGCCCCGGCAGATCTTTGGCGGGCGGACGCTTCCCACTATCATTTTCAACAAAATGAGATTTCTGAAAAAGGTTATTAATGACTTTCCGATATTCAGCATCCTTCGACAAGTCAAGCAAAACATTTTTTGTAGACTCTGGCATAACACCTTTATATACTAGCTGTTGGCTTTCTTGGATATATTTTATAAGTTTCCCAAGATCGCCTTTGAATTCGATTCCATCAGGTAAGGAATCAAGTTTTTCAGAGGTTTCGTAATCTGTCTGGTAGATAGGAATTCCCAACTGGGTCATAATAATGTTTCTATCCTCGTCAAATGTTTCCACGAACCCGATATATGAATACTCTTCGATGTGTTTAATGGCAAGGTCCAACATCTCTTTTTCTTCAAAATCAAAATATCCGCGTTTAGTTCTGTGCCCATATCCATAAGCCAACTGCCACACTTGATTGTTGCGAATGGCTGTTGTAAGCATGTTGTTATTTAATGAATGCTCCAAAAAATCATTAAGATTTGGGTTGTGAGATAGCCCATAGTCTAAAAACAAATTCGATTCCCTTCTTTTGCAGTAATAATAGAAGGACAAGACTCTCTCGACCGGACTTCTTAAGAAAGTAAAAGAATATCTTTCGCTTAAAAAATGACGAGCGAAACTATACCCAAAGTGACCTGACACAAATGCCACATCTCGAAATTCATTTGGATCGTGTCCTACATACTCTCCATGAGTGATTATGCTATTACCGTAATGCTTTTCAGCTATCTTCACAATGGAAGTTCCTGCTGTTTTCTGGATATGAGGAAATATGGCAGGTACTATTTTATGGTTTTCAGTAACATCCATTGCTTCATACTTTCAAACAGAACTTCCGTATGAGCCCTGCCCACTGCCCTTAAAAATGCTCGTTTCAGTCTCGGCAAGAGCCCGTTGCAAGGCAGCAAGAAAGTCATAACCATTCTTTTCGTCTGGCTCCAGGTAGGTGCTTTCCGCCCATTCGTTCCATGCGTTGATGAAAATAAATGGCTCGGGTATGTCTCGTTTTGGCATTGACTTAACCAGCCTAGTAAGCCAATATTCAAATCTTTCTATAGACACATTTTGAAATACGGTAGCTTTCTTTTTGTAGCGCGCGGTGTTGTCCCAGTCAACGAAGGCGCCTGGAAAAGTCACTAGATCGGGATCTGTCCTGACTGCTACTATATGCTCCCAGACACTGTCATAATCATACAACGTCAACCCATTAGCAAATTGGGATCGTAAGGAGCGAAATGCTTTCTTGGCAGTTTCAGGCAACATCCTGAAGAATCGGACCAGTATTGTGCTACTCAAGGAATTGGAGCTAGAGGCTAAGTCATATATTGCTTCAAAAGGCTGAAATTGGAAAACAGCATCAAATGCTTCAAGACATTCTCGATCTGGAAGTTCATACTGTTTTTGGTAAACAAGATATAGTCCATCAAGACCATTGTCCAGCGCAAGCTCTCGCCAGTAATCAATCATGTTATGCACTTCTTGAATATTATGTGGGCGATATATGATGAAGACCGGCTTATTATTTACCTTTATCGCGCGCTTGTCCCTCCATGCTTTAATCAGGTAATTAAAATGTAATTTCCAGCGCTCCTTCGATGGGGGATGAGTCTGTTTTATTAGAATATTGTTGTTTTGCCCATCCCAACGCTTGGACCAAGTTTCATTAGCCCAAGAAAGGCAAAACGGCATATCCAAATCCTTGTTATCCAGCATGAGGTTGGTAGGCGTTTCCAGCAGTTGTTTTCCATCAAACCAGTAATGATAATGACAGAAGCCGTACATACCATACGATTTAGCTAAATCAATTTGCCAGCGCATAGTTTCAATCTTCGATTGGTCGTAATAATTGAAGCCTAATGGGACCCTGGGTTGATAATGCCCATCAAACTGGGGCTGAGCCGCTTTTACATTAACCCAATCAGTAAAACCTTCCCCCCACCACTGATCATTCTCAGGGATACGATGCAACTGAGGAAAGTACATCGCTATTGGTTTTACAAGCTTACTTTTAGACATACGAATTCTTCAATACCCCATCTTTTGATCAAGAGACAGAAAAACAAAATTTATTTATATCTGTTCAGAAATATGTTTATTCGACGCCTCGTCGCTTCGTCAAGAAATCTTCTGGCGATTTTCCTAGGAAAGTAGCCCCAACCTTTATTGCCATTTTGGTCAACAGGCCTTTTTACTGGCAGGGATATCAAATCCATCGCTTCTCCAGCTTGCGCCTTATCAACGGCCTTAACCACTACCTGATATATATGACCATGTGGATGCTTAGCTAACATCTCTTTCATTTCACTTGGCAGGTTGTTCCATTTATCTGCAAATTCCGTCTCCTCGGGCGGTGTGGTGACGAATTGTGCGTCAATAATTTTCAGCCCGGCGGCGTCAAACAGTAGTTGCATGTTTTTGAGCCCAAAAAACCGGATATGAGTCCGGTCCAGCAACCCCCAATCTCTGTATTCAAAATCTTCATTTAATAAACACGAAATGATGGCGTTATGCCCAACATGCGGCAATGATATCACTATTTGCCCCTTTTCACCACTGAGGGCAGCCAAGGCCTGTAGCACCTCAAGTGGATTATAAACATGCTCAAGGACATCCGCCGCAACCAAAACCTCAAAGGGAGGCTCCTCCGACAACAGGTCAGGCCAAGCGGGATCGTTTAGATTCGCCTCATAAACACGCTCACAAAACGGAGTAAGTTTCTTTATCGCTTCCCGATCGATTTCAAGCCCTGTAACACGACAGTTTCCAAATTCTTTTAACAACTTGGTAATAGAGCCTGGACCCGCACCCACCTCCAGAACACGTTTGCTTTTTCCAACCATACGCACAACGCGCGCCGGAGCGGTTGGCCCCTCAATGTCTACGGTGTATTCATAATTATGTGGCATGCGCTTTGATTCTAGCAATATAATTCATTTTTGTATACGAAGCAAGCCCCTTATATTTCTCATAGAAAGAGATCCTTTTTGTACTGATTCCACCATTTGTTCATAGGCCTGCCTGGTATGCTCGTAGGCCTGCTTTGTTTGTTCGTAGGCCTGCTTTGTTTGTTCGTAGGCCTGCTTTGTTTGTTCGTGAATTTTCACGGCCTCTTCGTTTATGGAAACAGTTTTTAGCACAAGATTTGTTCTATCACTCACAAGCCTTATATCGTAAACTTCTGTAAAAGGTATCATAATAACACCCACAGTCTCTAGTGTTTCTCGATTCAATATAACAATGCTACCACTTGCACAGTCATCTTCGATCATGATATTTCTCGATTGGCTAATCCCTACATAGATATGCTTATCGCCCAGGGCAAGCCCCCTGGTATATCCAGGCAACGATATTTTCTTATTCAATTTATATCCATAGTATCTATGTAGCTCCCTCTCCTGCGAACTGCATAAGTAAAGATATTCACCATCCACAGTTAATGAATGTGGCTGAGATAAACCATTAATCATAATTTCTTTGGTTTTTATATCAATGACCTGCCCCAGCTTTTCTGTTCCTTCTTTGTACTCACGATTTTTTTCAAACGGGCCAAAAAAAGAAACTATCAATCGACCCTGATAAACTGCCACACTGTTCATATGGGAGGAATCATGCTCACCTGGCAACCCCCACCGGGAGACTACATTCATCATCTTGTCAAACTGTATCACTTCGTTATTCTCAGTGGCTACCGCATAAAGACTATCTTCATACATAAGCACATCATGCAGGTCTAATGGTTTATCTGAAAGTTCCACTTCACTGAATGATTTATGATCGACGACCTTTATCTTTGAGCCACCATTCACCTGATAGGCGATAACAAGTCTTTTATCATCAAGATGAATCCCTGTAGTCGCTATTGTAGATAACATGATGTGTTGCTGACCAAAAACATAGAGGACTCCACCTTTGCCACCCGGACAACTTACTAAAAGTGGATCTTGCACCACAGGAATATGAGATTTAATGTCGCTCATGTTCTTCTGCCTTTCCATGAGCTGCGCGACTTGCCCATACTCTGTCGTACAATACTTGATCCACTTCGGTTACTTTTCTGAGCAGCTCCTTTACTTCATCGCTCACATCGCTAAATGAAGGCCGATCCTCAGTCACATTAACGCGGACTTCTCCTTCTGGCAATGGAATATTAAGGGCGGATAATATAATCTTCATGTCATGTTCAAAAGTCTCTGTGAACCCAACATGCGATAATTTACTTAAATGAGCGATTGCCCGACTAATCGTAATTTCAGGGGTGTCAAAAATGGAAAAATATTCGGAATTATAATTATTCCATTGTGCAAGAAATCCTGTCTGACGATTCAGGACCGCTTTTTTTATTATTACATTGTCAAATGCGGCACGTAAAAAGGATGCAAGGTCAAGGTCTTGAGATAATCGATAAATTGGATTTTCATTAGGATCTCTTGTTAGGGAAAAATGGTATAAAGATAAAATCCTCTCAACAGGATTCCTCAAGAAAGTAAAGGAATATCTGTCGTGCAGAAAACCATAAGCGAAATGAAACTCAAAGTGACCTGATAAAAATAATTTTTCTTTACACTCTTCTGGCTTGAGATTCATAAAATCACCGTGGGAAATTACATTATTTTCTTTATAATGCCATTTCGCTAGATCGACAATAGATGATCCGGCTGTTTTTGGAATATGTAAAAACAATGCTGGTACCAGCCGATTTCCATTAATGGTACTTATCATCCTGTTCGATTACCTATTCTGGAAGCTTTTAGTCTCAACAGCACTATTTTTCTTGACAATCGAGCATTTTACCGGGCTACACCGCCCTTTTTCTACTGCCAACTTTTGTCTGATAAGATTAATCGCTGCAATTCGGTGTTCGCGCTCAAATACAGTCTTTTTCTCGCAATCAGTTTCCAGGATAGTTTTAGCCGCTTCCATTTGATCATCTTGTTTCGAAAAAAACGGACACAATCCTCCCAACTCCAATGCCACCCGCAAAGCCCGCATTGGGGCTTTGTTCTTCATCCGGCAGCCCAAAGGCTACGCTAAGGATTATTATAATCTATAAATTCCTCCAGGTCAGCCGGAATCTGTCAAGCTTTCTGACGCCGGATCTTATATCCTTCCACACGGAACAACACTGCAAGATACCCTTTTTTGGGTTCGTTCCCCAACACCAAATCCGCTGCACGAAACCGTTGCTCCTGGACGATCACACCTTCATTGAAAACAACCATCACCCGGCCACACTATATGCCTTTCAACAAAATATCGCTTCCGAATTTTGCCTGATTTTGTGCACAGCTGTGTCATATATAGTTTACGTAATCGACCTGAAAGTGCTTTACGGAAGTAATTTATTCTTTGTACTTTAATTGTTATCCGGCTTTATACGACTCCAACTCCTTCAATTAAAACGGCTTCACCACATTCGAACTTGCTGCCATCCTGAATCACTATAATGTCCTCTCCTCAATCCCATCTTGCGGACCACCTCAGTCACAGATACACCTCTTTCCGTCAGACACTACGCAAACCCCACCTGCTCCTCCCTATGCCTGTTTTTTTTCATCAAAGCCTTTTCTGTAACACGGCCGAGTGTTTCAGCATCAGGTCACCACAAACAATACCCCTGCGTTACGGATATATCATGTTCCGCAGCACGCTTTTGTCCTCTCTATAATAGTGGATAAATATCCCGCCCAGATGCAGGACAAGGTACAGCGAAACCCAGAAAAGCGCGAACTCGTGGACTTCTTCTACAAACTCCGATTTTCCACCTTCCCCATGTTCTCCTCCGCCCTTTCCGTCGTGGTCATCGTCATCGTCATCAACAGTGGCCATCCGCGCCGTACGCTCCATGGCCTGGGCGGCGCCCGCTGCTGAAGCGGCTCCCAGCCGCGCCGCCTTCTGGTCCAGATGGGACCACAAGGACAACCCGGTGGCGGAGGTCAGTATGAATAGAAGAAACGCGCCCAGATATACACCCGTGGCCAGGGGATTGTGGGCGGCTTTGGATCGGCCTTCGATTTCCTGCCCGGAGATCATGTAGGCGATTTCCGCCTTCACCGCTGCGGGATATGCGGCCACCCCGGAAAGAAGGCCGCCCCAGTTGATCGATTCGTTGCCGAAGAACCCCCAGACCATCCGTAGCGAAACCGCTGTCATGGCGAAAAAGCCCAGATACAGGTGGATATAGAAAACGCTGACCTCCGCCTGCTTGCCATAAATATCCTCCGCCGCTTCGGCCAGCAGGGAGGTGGCCAGGAGGCCGATGACCGACAGGGCGATGGACCAATGCAATATCCTGGTGGGCAAATCCCATTTATTCTTCTTGCTCATAATTCAAAATATTTCGTTTAAGGTTTAATGCGCCTAATGTTCCATGCTAGAATTGCGCAAACCCGCCCAACTTTCCATAGGTCAAAGGCTGGGCGCCGCAACTGTTTGAAAAGCTGTTTATTTCCAATGCTCATATGTCAAAGGACTCATTAATAAATACGGCAGTTCTTTTCCTGGTTTCCATCCTGGTGCTGGGGGACATAGCTTTGGACCTGATCGGCGGGAGCTCCACCCAGCATATTATTGTGGAAGGGTTCGTCCTGTTTCTTTCCCTGGCCGGATTGTATTTGCTGACTTCGGAATATTTCCAGATCAAAAAAGCCAATGTGGAGCTGAAAAGAAACCTGGAGATGACTCGCCAGGATATGCTCTCCTGGAAAAAGGATGCGGAAAAATATCTGCATGGCCTGGGCCAGGCCATCGACAAGCAGATGACCAAGTGGGGGTTCACCCCGGCGGAAAAGGAGGTGGGCCTTTTGATCCTCAAGGGTTTCAGCTTCAAGGAAATCGCCAATATTCGCGCCACCAGCGAGCGGACCACCAGACAGCAATCCCTGGAGGTATATCGAAAATCCGGATTGTCAGGCCGGGCGGAATTCTCCGCCTTCTTCCTGGAGGATCTGCTGTTGCCGGGGCCGGCCGGCCAAGAGGGATAGGCCAGGTTATGGCGCCGTCAGCCGTGTTCCATGGCAGTGGCCGGAGAGCAGAAGCTCCGAAAGCAAACCGGGTTTTGCCCCGTTAAGGATAAACAGATCCCACTGCTTGCGCACAACTTTCGGGAACACCTTGTCCACCACCCCGGCCCTGGCGGCGGCTGTGGCCGTGGCCCGGGGCGCCAGCGCTCCCTCCTGCTCCACTCCGTCCACGCTTTTAAGCAGTATCAACCCGCCGAACCGCATCCGGGCCAGGATGGCGACGGCGATAGTGTCCGAGGTTGTGGCCCACCCAACCGGAGCTTTTACCACATCCAGCACCCCCTCGTCCGGCAGGAAGACCGGCGTCTTTCCTGCCCCCAGGGCAAGAGTCGCTTCCCTGGCGGAGAATACCGCCACACCCCGTTTCAGGCGGCTGGCCAGCTCCAGGCCATATTGCCGAACGGAAAGGATCGCCTGGAGGTGGGCGGTCCTTGAGTCGAGCTGTCGTCGGGAAGAGTGGAGGCGGATGAAGTCGGCGTATTCCCCACCGCCGGGGGCCACCAGCAGCTTGAAGCCTTTTCCGGCCAGGTTGTCGATTTCCTTCAGGGCTGGGGCCAGTTGCTCGCTTTTCGACAGGCTGCCGCCGACCTTGATGACCCAACGCAGCCGCCCTCTTGCGGCGGGGCCACTTCTGTTCACTTCAAGGTCCGAACCTTCACCGGCGGGGAAAGAAGGCTTCCATGTCCATCAGCGTCCAGAGCCTTCACGGCGAACTGGTATTCCGTGTCGGCGGCCAGGTCCTCCAAGAGCGCCATGGGGGAGGCGAAGGCGCCAAGTTTTATCCATTCCTCCCCCTGGGCCATATAGACCTCATACATCCTTATATCCGGCTCCCGCCCGGGATTCCAGCTTAGCGCCACCGAGAACATCCCCGGAGAGGCGAACAGCCCGGTGGGGGGGGCGGGGGGCTGCTTTGCCGAGGGGAAAACCACCCCGGACAAGGGACCAGCGGAGCCATCCAGGTCAATGGCCTGGATCTTATACTTCCGCCGGGACCCAGGGAAGAACTCCGAGTCCAGGTAATGATATTCGGCCACCACCGCCAGCTCGGTGAATTCCCCCTCATCGATGGAGCGGAAAATGCGGAATCCGGCATGCTCCAGCCCGGCGTCCACATTCCATGTGATATGGATCTCACCGTTCTTGTTCATGGTGGCGGCGATATCCTTTGGCGGGGGCGGGGGCGCTTTTGTGGCGCCTTTGGCCCATCCGCCGGCCTGGCTCTCCACCCCCTGGTCGGTGTGGGACCGCACCGAGTAGTAATATTGGGCTCCGGGCGCAAGCCCCCCCTCGCCTTCCCCTTTATCCTCGAACATGCTGGTTTCCCGCCCTGCGAGGGAGGCAATCACCTTCGCCTCCCTGGGCGTCTCGCCACGATATATGTGGTATCCCGCCACTGATGGATCCTCCGCGGGAGACCATGCAAGGACGATGACCCCCTCCAGCCCCGTGGAGGCGTGCAGATGGGACGGCGGATCGAGGGGCCGGGCCATGGAGGCGACGGCCACTTCGGAAAAATAGGATTCCGCGTCCAGATGGGTGTATGCAGCCAGTTTGTAGTAATACACCATATCCGGACGAAGCATGTTTGTGGGGGAGCTGACATCCTCATAGCGGTCCACCCATCTCCCTGTTATCTGGGCCACCGGCTCGAAAACCCCATCCCTGGAGGCGCTTCTATACAGCCGGTATCCGGCGATCTCCGGGTTGTCGGTGGCCTTCCATGACAGCTTGGCCAGCTCCGGAGTGATGGATTCCACCCGCAACCCTGTGGGCGCCGCCGGTTTTTCCTTGGACGCGGCGGCAACAGCTTCCGATTTTCTTCCTGTCCTGCCCAGGGAGTCGTAGGAGAGAATCTTGTACCAATACACCCTCCCCTCCTCGAACGGGTGCATATCCTCGGGCCTGGCCCCATCCTCGTATTCCGCCACCGTCGGGCTGGGGATCTCGTCGATAAGCTCGAACTCCTCTTCCTTCGATTGGCTTCGGAACACCCGGTATCCTGTCACTTTCGGGTCCTGATTGGGGACCCACGTTAGTTTTATTTTACGCACCAGCCCGGAATGGCCCTCCAGCCCAGTGGGTGGCTCCGGCCCCCCAATAACCACCGCGGAGGTGGTGGCGCTGTAGTTGGAAAGGGCGCCGCTGGAGTTGAAGGCCTTGACCCTGTAAAAATATCGGACGCCCCCCGTCAGGCCGAATCCCTTGTATCCTTCGTCCAGAACCTCGACTTTATGGCGCCCTTCCACCTTGGCCACCACTTTGTAATCTCCGTTCAGTTTTTCGGCCCTGTGCACCAGATATCCCTTGACCTCCGGCTCCGGGCTCTGCGCCCAGGCGACGCGGACCGCCTCGAACTTGTCGCTGGCCGCCGAAAGGCCGCCAGGGGGCGAGGGGCGCAGCCGGACCAGGCTCCCCACGCGCACCGACCCGTTATAATATTCGTGCGCCACATCCCCTTCGGAAGTAAACCCACCCACGCTTTTCAGCACGATCTCCCCCGCCAGCTCTTGAGTGTCCACCGGTTCCTTGCCCGGGGAGCTGACGCTCTGGACAACATTGATGGCGAAAAGAGTGCTCCCCTTTTCATAGCCCATAAGGCTCCCCGCGCCCACCGTCACCTTGTTTCCCAGCACACCATTGTTCGCTTCCCTTCCTGTGACCTGGCTTTCGCTGTGGATCGGCTTATGGAGCAGCCTCACCACGAAGGGGGCCTCGTCGCTGCCCAGGGAGCGGAAGTTGCCCGCGGTGTCGGTGGCCAGGATGTAATAGAAGATCTCCTCCGCGTCCAGAAACTGCCCCGGAATGGTGTGTATATACATCCCACGATTGTCCAGGGGCTCGAGCTGACGTAAGGAGTATTCGCTGTCATCGCTTCTCTTGTAATAAAGCTTCACCGACTCCAGATCCGATTGATCACTCACGTTGAACTTGAGCGTCAGCGGGTCGCTGGCGGAATGGGTTTGTACAGGATTGTGAATGACGCTGGGGGGGAGGCTGTCGCTGGGGAGCAAAGAGACGCTGTGGGGATAGTCTGGCGCTCCGCTGTGGGATACCGAATCCTTGGAATCCTGGGCGGAGATGTAATATTCCAACACCTTGTCCGCCTCGGTGGGAACCTTCAACGCGGTGGTGTATGTTCCCTCGGCTTCTTGTGTCATCTGGGCCACCAGAAATTTCTCCATCCCGCCGGGCCGGATATACACCTGCACCACCAGGGGGGCGGCTCCGCCGGAGACTCTGGCCTTCAATTCCAAAGGTTTGTTCTTGTGCACAAAGGGGACGGGGGCATGACGGATCTGCAAAGGGTCTATTATTTTTTCCAGCTCCACCACAAACTGGGCGCTGTCATGCTCCACCACCTCCACATACCGGCTATCGGTCCAGTACCCTTCGCTGGTGACAGACAGCTGGTACCTGCCGGGGGCCAGCTCGATGGGAGTGCCATCCCCCAGGCCGACGGGCTTGCCGTCCACTTTCACCTGGGCGCTCTCCGGCTGGGCGTGGACTATGATCCTCCCCTTCCCCACTGGGCGAAACCGGGTGAAAGTCTCGATTACTTCCGGCGGGAAATCGGTGGGATCCAGCTCCCTGGCAGGATCCAGCCTGGCGGCCTGGGCTATGGAATCCGCGGCCAGTTCCTTCTGGTCCCAGGCCATGTACACCATCCCCAGGTAGATCAGGCCCGTCGCCTTCTCCTCATCAGTCCTGGCCATGGCCTCGGCGCTCTTTAATAACTTGTAGGCGGTGCTAAGCTCCCCCAGCTGGTATGCCTTGATTCCCGTGTCAAGAGCGGATGGCTGGTCCTGGGCTCCGGCCATGGGAGCGGCGGCCAATGCCGCGGCCAACACCAGGGCCATGCCTGCGGCAAGCGGGGATAATATAAAATTCTGGCGTCGGCAAAGGGGGGCAGCCTGTTTTTTTTCAGGAAAACTACTCATTCTTCCGATTTTCAGCAGCGCTATCCCGTTTGGGGGGAGCGCTTATCGCTTCCTCGTCCATAAAAGTGTGGGCCACGCGGGCGCGTTGGCCGGGTTCTATCAATATCTGCACTACGTACGGTTGATAGCCGGGATTAACCAGCTTCACCGTCACATATCCGGTTTTGATCCTGGTAATGGTTCGGGGTGTGGTCCCGAATTTCCTGCCGTTTATATATATGTTGGCCCATGGCGCCGCGCTGATGCGGAGGGAGCCATATCCTTTTCTCTCCAGAACCACATCCAGCCTGGTCTCTTTTCCCACACTGGTCTGTACGCTTCTGGTTTCCGTATTGTACCCCTCCTGGGAGACCACCACTTCATGAGAGCCCTCGGTCAGGATGGTGTCCACACTTCCTTTTCCCGTCGCCTTGCCGTCTATCAGCACCTGCGCCCCTTCCGGCGCGGCCACCACCAGGCGGGCTCCCTGGGTCAGCACACCGGACACTTTTTCTCCGCTCCCCTTTTGCAGCCGAGCCGATTCGGTAAAAGGAAAGTATCCCTCCTTGCTCAGGCGGATCTTGTGGACTCCAAGCTCCAGCCCGGTCACCACCAGTGGCGTGTCCCCTTTGGGTTGATCATCGATAAAAACCTGGGCTCCGGGAGGATCGGACACGACCAGCATGGCGCCTTCCGCAAGAGTCAACGAAGCCTCGAAATCCAGGGTCTCCCCCCCCACCACCTGGACGATCCTGACCCAGGGCTGATATCCTTCCGCCTTGATCTCCAGGGTATGCTTCCCTTTTTCCACAGGATAATCGGCAATAGGGGTCTTCCCGGCGTCGACGCCATCGATAAGCGCGTTCCCCACCACATCGCTTCTAAGAAAAATCATGCCGGGCTTTATTTCCGGCGGGGCCAGGGGCAACAGCTTGGGCTGGGGCGCAGGTTCCGTCGGCGCGGGTTCCTGGTTTGCCCCAGGTTTGGTTTCCGATGGCGTATCCTCGGATAGCGGCCCGAAAATGGGGGCCTGGGGAGGTGGCGCCTTCACCGGCAATGGGGCCGAAGGGGCCTCCGGTGTGATGGGGGTGGTTTCTGGCGCAGGGGCGGCGGGCGTTATCCGATCCTTGACACCATCCACAACCTTGGTCAGCGTATCTTTCGCCCTCAAGGCCCGATCCGACTCCCCCCCCAGAGTGAGCAACCCCACCAATCCGGCCAATACACCCAGCAGAACCGCCAGCGCCAGCCTCTGCAGGGTTGGAGGGCTTGGCCGCACTTTTTTCTTGAATGGCTGCAGAGGAGTAAGCTCTCCGGGGTAATGGGTGGTCAATCTGGCGTCAGACTCCGTCATGGTCTTGAAGGGGTCCGGCAGGGCCTGCAGGTTCCTCACATCGCGGGCGGCGGCGCCTGCGGTCTGATACCTTCCCCTGGGGGATTTTGCCAGCATCCTGCCCAGTATGGTGTTAACTCTGGGCGGCAGGTCCGGCGCCAGGGTCGTGACCGAAAGCGGCTCCTCGTCTATGATCTGGTCGATCAGCTCTGATATGTTCTCCCCCTGGAAAGGGCGGACGCCGGTGAGCAACTCGTAATACACCACCCCCATGCTGAAGATATCCGAGCGATAGTCGATATCCCCGCTTTGAAGCTGCTCCGGCGACATATACAGAGGAGAGCCGACAGTGTGGCCGGCTTTGGTGATCGACTCCGCCTCCTGGAGCCTGGCCAGACCGAAATCGGTGATCTTCACCACCCCGTCCTTGTCTATCATGATATTGCCCGGTTTGATGTCCCGGTGGATA
>Ga0224501_10002912_pt1 | contig 13465 bp, 14 predicted proteins | sample SF_Oct11_sed_USG_4_FD_169105 | JGI IMG/M metagenome (GOLD analysis project Ga0224501, IMG submission 169105) | Sediment microbial communities from San Francisco Bay, California, United States - SF_Oct11_sed_USGS_8_1 | ecosystem: Environmental > Aquatic > Marine > Sediment | place: USA...
ACAGCATCTTTGCGGTTGATAGCATGTCGAAACATCTTTCTGCTCTTATTGTGATTGTACTTTCTTTCATGTTTGTTGGATCAGGCCTCTTGATGATTGGGGGAATTCTTCCTGTAAGTGCGCATTCAGTAACTTGCAAGATTGTGGGATTTTCGACTCCTTCAATTGCTGAACCTTCCTTTCCAATTCCAGGTGACAAGGACGGTGAGCCCCCAACCACCGGTTCCGCCGATCCCAGCGAATTTGTGCTATGCGTCGAGGTCGATGTGTCTACTACTGCCATCACTGGTGTATCGGTGACTTTGCTCAACCCAGATCACGATCCGCTGGGCACTGAGAATCCAGATGTTGTTGACTATCAGATTGATGATGACAACCCGAAGACCTTTGCTCAGCTGCCCCCGGGAACCTACTACTTCTATTGGAGCATCGACAAACTTCAGTCTGCCTCTCTCAGACGCCATGCTGAGCAGTATCAGGTGGAGGTTACCTACTCTGGAGGCACCGAAGTTTCAGACCTATTTAATGTTGTGGGTGAACAGTCGGTTTCGGTTTCTCAGTATGACCTCAGAACCATGCAGATTTATCCGTCTTCTGTCAACGTTGGTGTTGGAGACTCTTTCACCGTCTGGATAAAGTGGGAAGAACGATCCGCCTCTATTGACGAGCTTGCTGCAGAAATCTACTTTAGGGGAACGATACTCCGTCTGACATCTGTCAAATTATATTTCTATGATGGGGGCGACCCTGGAGATCTAAGCCAAATAGGTTCGTTCCCATCCGCCGACGCCACCTTTAATAATGACACTTATCTAGACTCCACTGTTTTGTTAGGGCTCCCACTGAGCGTGGGTGACTACTGGGTGGGAGAGTTTACCTTCAATGCTACTGCTACTGGCGGGGGCACGGTTTCGCCGTATGCCCAGACAAAGCTCTCGGCACACGCGAACTGGAAGGTCGGGTGGGGTGGACAGATACCTGTCACCGTAACCATGAAGGAGCCTGGCTTACTTATGTTGGACAAGAACTTGGTTGGCTTGGTTTCTGGATGTGATCCTCCTTTCTATGGCCAAGAGTCAGTGTATGAACTCAGGATCATCATACAAAACGTCGGTGGAAGCACAGTCACCAACGTGGTGGTGACAGACGACATTTCTCCAGACGTGGTCTTTGACGGCCCTACACCCTTGTCGCCAACCGAGGGGAGTGCATCTTTTGCGTCAGGAAAGATCACATGGATCGGATTAGACCTAGATCCGTATGAATTTCAGATCCTCTATTTCAGGGTTAAGGTCCCAAATACAGCCCCTCTAGGACCTGTCCACCTCAACTTAGGCCCGAATCTCTATGCTGTGGGCACAGACACGGCCACAGGAGAGACGGTCGACGACTATGGTGACCACGACATCACCGTAAACGTGATTACATGCACCTGCTTGATTGTGGAAAAGTATGAGACAGCGGTGATAAGTGGCCCCGACCCCCCAACATTGTCGCAGACCACAACATACAACATAACTATTTATGTTGAGAACGCTGGCGGAAGCACCATTAATAATGTGGCGGTTATCGACAACATCTCTTCTGACCCTCAGGTCACATATGTTTCTGTAGGAACGCCGAGCCAAGGAAGCGCATCTTATTCAGCAGGAGTAATCACATGGACCGTAGGCAACCTTCTCATTGGTCAACAAGAAAACCTTAATTTCACAGTAAGTGTTATGCCGACGCAAGTGGGTATCGTCTACCTCAATTACGCAAGTGACCTAAGCGCCACTGGCACATCTGCAGTCGGATGCCCCTTGAGTTACACAGGCACCCTTAATGTTACTGAATACGCGCTGAACCCGGTAGATCCAGGTCTGCTAACGGTTGACAAGAATGCGACAGCGGTGATCAGCGGTCCCGACCCCCCAGAAGTAGGCTCCACCACACGATACGAGATAGAGATAAAAGTCCAAAATATTGGTGGGAGTCCGGTGAATGATGTCATAGTAACTGACCAGATCTCTTCTGACCCTCAGGTCACATATGTTTCTGTAGGAACGCCGAGCCAAGGAAGCGCATCTTATTCAGCAGGAGTAATCACATGGGACGGATTCAGCCTCGATGCTGGAGAGAGTGCGACATTAAAGTTTACAGTAGATGTTACGCCGATAGTTCCAGGAATCGTCTACTTGAACTTTGGTAACGATCTATACACCAACGGTACAGATACATACACGTCTCAACCCATAGAAGACTATGGAGACCAAGATGTCGTGAAGATCGCAGTAGGCCAAGGAGCTATCGTCGTTGACAAAGAAGAAGACGGAGTTGTCAGCGGCCCCGACCCATTAGTAGTTGGTAAGACGACGGTATATTGGGTAAGAATCAACTTGACCAACATAGGAAACAAGGCCGAATCAGACATAACGGTGACTAACGCGATTCCAATTGACCCACAGATTTCCTTTGCTGGAAGTATTTCTATCTCCAAAGGATCAGCTAGCTACGCTGGTGGAGTTATCACATGGAACGTAGATTCTCTCGATATTCAAGAATCAGCATGGTTGAGATATAAAGTAGCTGTTACGCCATCGATCTGCGGTGACATAGTTCTAAACTGGGGATACGACCTCTATGCTGAGTCACACAACCCCTCGGACACCGGAGACCATGACATAGTCAGAAGGACCTTAGTATGTAAACCCGCGCCCCGACCTGTAGGTGGAAGGGTTTTCTCAACAAAAAAGCTTGAGCTTGTTTCGCCTTGGTTAGTCTTATGCGGGCTGGTCGTAGTCGCTGTTGTTTCTGTAGTTGTCATTATAAGACGTAAATCTTGGATTCCCCCATTTTTGAGATAACGTTTTATGTTTTCTTGATGCAACAGTTAGGGGTCAGTTAAGTTCTCTCTGGAAACAACGTTCGGCAATTTTATGGATATTGAAATAAGCCGAAATATTGATTATTTTCACAAAAACGCGCGTAGACGAGGTTTTCATCAAATCACTTGATGAGGATGGTCTCCTCCTCAACTCCGTTCTTCGTTATCGTCATAATGTCTATGCCGTCGCCGCTCGCAACATCCCTGGCTACAGCAGACTTAACGGCCTTCACAACAAGCTCCCTTCCCTCATCAACTGTCAAGCCATCCTTGTACTCGGACTCAAGTACACCAACAGCGATCCCAGCTCCAGAACCAACCGTAGCATACTTGTCTGGTATCACAGAGCCCAGAGCATCCAAAACGTATATGCAAGGCCCATCCTCGTCAACACCCCCAATGATCGTCTGCGTTATATAGGGCATCAGCCTCCTCCCAAACAGCATGTTCGCCAGCATCTTCGCAGCAGACCTAACAGAAATAGGCCTACCGTGATTAAGCTCGTAGATTTTCGCGTAAGCCCCAACCTCACGGGTCATGATCTGCATGTCAGAAACCAAACCGGCACACGCCGCACCGATATTATCAGTTATGCGAAAAACCTTCTTCCCAGCCTTGCTGAGAACAGTGAAACCGTACGAGACCCTCTTTTCAGAAGCCAAGATCAAGCCGTCCTTACATACAACACCAACGGTCGTGGCCCCAGGGAAGTAAAATCTCTCTTGACTCAACAAACCATCCCCATAGCAGTACTAAACTTATTTGTGGAGCCTTCTTATTAACCTTTAAACCACAAACTTCACTGAGATAAAGCAGGATGACGAAAGTACGCAACCTCCTCAACAAAATACTCTGGGACAAGCGCGAAAGGCCAGAAGACTACGAGATCACGTTCATCCATAGAGGAGCTTACATGAACAGAAGGACCATACCGTGCAAATCAATAACAGGGGTCGAACCATCGTGGTTCATTTACAGAAACGAGGCAGGGGAAGACATCATGATCCCGTTCCACCGAGTGACAGAGATAAGGAACGTGAAAAACAACGAGATTGCCTACAAATCAAGGAAGGCCCAAAAACAATAGCCTTTAAAACTGATTGATGAGACCTAAGCCATCCACAGAAATCTCTCCGGGCTCACCTAGAGCCCCGTCCACATCAAACTTAACGCCCGTGATCATCTCAGTTATCTCAACGTTTGTCAAAAGATGCATCGTGACCTCGGACACCCCCACTGTCGAGACGCCGTCGGCGACAGCCATGTAAGGTATCAGCATGTCCCCCATGTGGCGATCCACGGGCATCCCAGAGCCCAACTCCTTCAGCAGCTTCTCAGCAGCCTCCCTCCCAACAACCTCGGCGGGCTTCCCTCTCTCACCCAAAGCGTCCGCACCCAAAACAGCCCCAGAAGTGGTCTCAGCGTACAAGACTACGCCGCTACCAGGACCTAGGTGAGGGTCCTCGCCTGGACCATACCACTCCCTCTCAACGCTCACGTCTCCATAACCAGCCTCCTCTAAGATCTTAACAGCCGTGTTCGCCTGCCTCTCGGCAACGTGCCTAGGCAGCCTCACACAGTGACTCAAGCCCCGAACCCTCTCAACCTCACCAAACTCTGTGAGAACAAAGGAAGTGAGCTTTCTAACAGGCTTGACCTCTACAACAACCCTCCCACCACCGCGAGGATAATGCCCCCTCCTAACAACGCTCAGGTTAGCCCTGTATCCCAGCCTCCTCAAGACCCGCAAAACCACATATCTCATGTAATCTATTGGAGGACTCCACCTAACGTCGGTGCCTCCACCCAGGCTGATCTTGACAGGCCCAGGAGAAAAAGCAGTGGAGGGTATGAGCGCTTGCAGGACTAATGGGATGCTCCCAGCCGTCCCTATTTCGAAAATGAATTCGCCGGGGAGCCTCGTTTTCGGCTTAAACGTCAGCTCCGTAGACGACGTCACCAAACCCTCGACATGCGCTTGGGAAAGGCGGGCGACAGCTCTTACCCCCACTATGTGCTGGGGCCTGAAGCCAGGAGGGCGCCTCTTAGCCCTAACATTGAGGATTTGAATGTCCTTCCCGAGCAACGCCGCCAAGGCGACGCTGGTCCTGACAACCTGGCCTCCACCCTCACCAACTGAGCCGTCTATCTCTATCACATTTACCACAACCACCAGAACTCAATGTAACATGCATAAGACCGATCAAGTACAGTTGTTCTCTTTGACTAAAGAATAAAGAGCAATAAAGAGGCGTATAAATTCCTCCTCAAAGCTATATAATGCTGAAATGTAAAAGATGTTTATAGCATTCTGGGAGGCGGGAAAATGAAGAGAGGTTTGTTTGTAGGCAGATTTCAACCATTCCACAACGGTCACACGGAAGCGATCAAAAGAATCGCGAAAGAAGTCGATGAACTAATAGTAGTCATAGGGAGCCCACAGCACAGCCACGAACTGGAGAACCCATTCACAATCGGAGAGCGGATCTTAATGATCAGATCGGCCCTCGACGAGATGGGAGTAGACCTTAGAAAATACTATGTAATCCCAGTGCCAGACGTCCAAATGCACGCAACGTGGGTGTCAACAGTCACAGCGTCCACACCAAGCTTCGAAGTCGTCTACTCAAACGAGCCCCTAACCCGTCGCCTCTTCAAGGAAGCAGGATTCAGGGTCGAGAACATCCCGTTTTACCACAGGAAAAAGTATTCTGCAACTGAGATAAGAAACAGGATTCTGAACAACCAAAGCTGGGAGGGACTCGTCCCGAAAAGCGTGGCGCAGCTAATCAAGGGAACCGACGGAGTAGAGAGACTAAGGGACCTAGCGAGGAGAGACGAAGCCTAAAAAGATCGACGCTCAGGATGGGAACGTGATCTTCACAGGGTCTCCCTGCTTCGCCTTGAATACTAGGGACGCGTTCCCCTGGTTGACGCTTATCTCCAAGAAGCCTGAACTCCCAACCAGAGTCAAGGCCTGCCCCCTCTCCATGTCCTCATAGGTGCTGGCGAATGGAAGATCCTTCACAACTCCCCTTACCTCAACTTTAAGCAACCGACCGAGCTCAATTCTTCTTTCAACATCGGAAGAACGAAAGTTCGTTACAAGATTCCCGAAGGAGTCCACGACGAACACCTCCCCAACCACATGATCCTCCGCCGCCGTTGGCTTGGGGATGGACAGCACCTGAAACTTATCGATCTCTGGACCGATCTCCCCAAGAGGGACGCCCTTAGCGATATAGGCTGCCACAGGGGCAAAAACCTCCCTCCCAGCGAAGGTCTTCGACGGCCCACTGATAATATACCCCTCGCTCGCGATCTCAACAACCCGCCTAACATCATCCTCTGCGGCGGCCAAGGTGAGAACCCCGTTATCTGGCCCCACAAAAAAATATCTGCTGGTCTTGATCACAAGTGGTCGCCTACAGGTCCCAACCCCTGGGTCGACGACGGCCACATGGATCGTTCCCCCGGGAAAATATCGGAATGATTGCATCAGAACGAATGCCCCGTACCGAATGTTGAACTTCGGGATAGAGTGGGATATGTCAACCACTCTGGCATTCGGACAAACGCTAAAGATGACCCCCTTCATACACCCCACGTAAGCGTCCCCAGAACCGAAATCAGTGAGCAGAGTTATAACCGGAGCCACACCCTCACCCAACACCATCACCAGAAAACTCTCCAAATGACCATCCGTGAAAGATCCTTAAGAACATTGACCAAAAACCCCAAACTTCCATAAAAATTTCAAACTTTTAAACCAGAAAAACCTTAAAAAACTCCAAGTACACAACAATAGGGGAAAAAGAATAGTAAAAAACAAAACAAGCCAAAACCCCCTACCCCCTATGTACGGGGAGAGCCACCAAAAAAAGGGGGAAAATCAACAATAAAAGAAAGATGATCACCTTGGCCGAAGACAAAAAGCTGATCATGCTGCCAGGACCGACAAACGTCCCTACCAGGATAATGAAAGCCATGACCAAGCCAACGATAGGCCACAGAAGCAGAGATTTCCACGCACTCCACGAAAAAATCCTCAAAAACCTAAAGTACCTATTCCAAACAAGAAACGACGTCTACGCCCTAACATCATCAGGAACCGGGGGAATCGAGTGCGCGATCTCAAACACAACGTCACAAGGAGACAAAGTAATCATCCCAACATTCGGCCTCTTCGGAGAAAGGCTAAAAGAAACAATAGCGACCCGCGGAGGGAACCCGATACCAGTCCCAGCAGAATGGGGCAAGGGCATCCCAATAGACTTGATAGAGAGGGCGATCAAAAAAAACAGAGACGCAAAGGCGATAGCGATCGTCTACAATGAAACCTCAACAGGAGTCACCTTCAGGGACCTACCAAAACTGGGAAAAATCGCAGAGAAAAACAACCTACTACTCATAGTCGACGCAATATCCATACTGGGCGGAGACGAACTCCCAACAGATAAGTGGGGCGTGGACATCTGCGTCACAGGCGTACAGAAGTGCCTCGCCTGCCCACCAGGACTAGCCCTGATCTCGGTGAGCGAAAAAGCTTGGCAAGTCATAGAAGAAACCAAAAACAAAAAAGTCTACTACTTCGACCTAAAGAAGTACAGAGAATATGAAAGAATAGGAGAAACCCCGTTCACACCGGCCCTGCCGCTCTTCTATGCTTTGGACGAAGCCCTGAAAATGATACGCGAAGAAGGGCTGGAAAATAAGATAAAGAGACACAGAACGTGCGCCAGAGCATTCTACAACGCGATAGAAGCACTAAAATTACAACCACTCCCAGACGAAGAACACCGATCAAACACGGTCATAGCGATCAAAAACCCCAGAGGGGTCGATGACAAAATCCTTAGACGAGTCATGGAAGACAGACACCGCATCCTCATAGCAGGCGGACAGGGCAAGCTGAAGGGATCAGTCCACAGAATCGGAAACATGGGGACAGTCTCAGAGCGGGAGGTCACAGCAACAATAGCGGCTCTAGAAAAAGCCCTGAAGGAAGTCAACTACCCAGTCGAACCAGGATCAGGGACAAACGCCGCGAGAAAAACATTCTCGCAGTAAAAGAAAGAAAACGTTGTGGTTTCTAACAACCCTCTTTTTTGTTAATGAAGAAATCGCGCGTGCAACTTGTTCTACTCTTTCATTTTCCATCATTTTCAAGAGTTTGATCAGGATTCTTCCTTTCATTCTCAGCTCGTGCTCTGATACTGTTTCACCCATCGGGCATAGCTCATCGATTACGACCCCTTCATCGGCTGAGTACACGACGGGGTATAGGTAGCACCCAATTGGCCTCATCTCATAGGCTCGACACCTCTTTTCAGCATAATTGTAGAAGTAGCACCACCTGCCAATATTTCTAAGTCGGGTTATACCGTCTTCGCCCGTGACGGTGAATTCTTCTCGACGATAATTCGCTTCCTCCAATCTTTTGATATCTCTGCTTGAGAGCTCCATCTCCGTCTCTTCACAGCACTTTCCGCAATGAGAACATCGCATAAGACATCGCCTCCCCTAAACGCGCGCGCGAAGCAGGAAAGAAAACATATTAGAGCCTTTTTTTCGGCTTTCTTACTATCTTCATGCTATGACCCGTCTTCAACCTCTTCATTCCCAACTGACTCAGTCTCTTCTTCGTCTTCTGGGTCAGTCGCTTCATCTTCGGGCCCTTCCTATTCTTCGTCTGCTTCTTCTTCCCCGTCTTCGTCACCCTCTTTCACTACCTTTTTTTTCAATTCTTTGATCCTAAAGTTAGAGCACCCTGTCATCTTTAATAATTACGAAGATTTGAGAGATTGTTGGCATTGTTTTACAATTCGTGCGCACGAAACTTGAAGGTTATCGCCGATCATACCCTTAGTAGAGACATCTCCCGCAATCTCCCTGCTATTTTTAGCAGACTTCTCATTAGGTCAGTAGCACAGTCTACTACTCTTTCAAAGGTTTCTTTGCTAACCTTGCTCCACATATCGGACAATAAACCGAGTTTATCGGCATTTCTCCTTGACAATATGGATAGCGTGTCATTTCTATTTTCTTTTTAAAAGTCTCTTTCTTCATTAAGGCCCAAATGCTAACAACAAACCCAAGAGTGCTAGGCAGAACCACCATCAACATACCGTAGGCAGGATCATAAAACAGAATGCTATATGTATAGAGTAACCAAGACAGAGTAATACAAAGAATTATAATCCCAAAAATTTTCCACTTCGTAATTTTAACCATTCCTCTACCCTCTTATTCTGATTATGTCAAAATGCGTATTTAAAATAAAGTTTGAGAATTACCCTAGATAATCTCTTTTCGCGTGCGTGAAATGGTGCGATGAGTGGTGGTTGAACCCCCCTACAAGTGGAGATGTCACCCGCAAACCCCAAATTTTTTAAGCTAGCTAGCTTTTCACAATAAACGAATCATAATTTTATCAAAGACAAAAGAAAACCATTTTTAAAAAACAAAGACGGGAGGAAGCAGCGTGAAGACCAGGGCACACGTCTTCGTCAGCGGTAGAGTTCAGGGAGTGTTTTTCAGGGCGGAAACCAAGTATGAAGCCAACAAAAGGAAAGTAAAGGGTTGGGTTCGAAACCTACCGGACGGAAGGGTGGAAGCCGTCTTCGAGGGAGAAAAAGATTCTATGGACGAGCTAATCGAATTCTGCAGGAAAGGCCCGCCAGGAGCGAGGGTAGATAACATCAAAGTTATTTGGGAGGACTACTCAGGGGAATTCGAAGACTTTAAAATGCTATATAGATATATTTAAAGGATAATAACACTCTGGAGACAGAAACTTGTCAGTAAAAAAGGGAGACTTCCTACTAATCGACTACGTCGCTAGGGTAAAGGAAACAGGCGAAGCTTTCGACACAACGATCGAGACGGTAGCGAGGGATGAAGGCGTATTCGATGACAATTCAGTTTATGAACCAAAACTCGTTGTCGTAGGTCAAGGCTGGGTCCTCAAAAGCTTAGACGACGCACTGCCAGGCTTGAAAGTCGGCAAAACAAGCAAAATAGAAATCCCGCCCGAAAAGGGGTTCGGTCCCAGAGACCCGAAGAAGATCAAGCTGATACCCTTGAGGAGGTTCAGGAGACAAGAAACACCCCACCCAGGAATGCGAGTTGAAATTAACGGAAAAACAGCGATCATCAGAGCGATCGGAGCAGGAAGGGTTCAAGTAGACTTCAATCCACCCCTAGCCGGAAAGACCCTGGTCTACGATCTGACCGTCAGAAAACAGCTCAAAGAAAAAAAAGAGATTGTCCGCTCAATGATCCACAGAAGAATCCCATCGGTCAAAGGAGAGGGCTTTAAACTCAAACTCACAACTAAAAAGCTTTCAGTGGAGCTCCCAAAGGAAGCCTTCTACCTGGAAGGAATCCAATTTGCCAAGCGCGGAATCACAAACGACATCCTCAAGCTTCTCCCAGAAATCAAAACCATAACATTCATCGAAACATTCAAAGAAGAAACTACTCAGGCAACCGACGTAAAAAAGATAGAACAAGGGACAAGCCCCGCGAGCAAATAACCCTTTCCTTAACATCCAGAATTTTGCATCTCTCGTCTTTCCTAATACCTTCGGGCACACATCTAATGTGGTTCTCGCAGGAGGTATTAACACAGTCCTGAGGCTGAAACACTATAACCGCCCCAAGCATCGCGAACCTCGCATCTATACACGCCTCCACATCTTTCTCCATGACTTCAACAACCTGAACACCACCCTCATGGACTCTGCACGGAAACGTCTTTCCACGGACCGAAACCACTTCATAAACTCGATCAGGCTCTAGAGTCGCCACACAGACCTTGAAAAGCTTACAACCATCACACTCTTTTGATGGTCTCCCATGAACAAACACGAATCCCTCCCTAGCCTGCCTCACCCCTACGAGAGCCACAAAATTTCTGCTCTCCTTTTTCATTTTAATCATCTAATCTATGACGCCTGTAACCCTTGCCAAGCGCTCAGCAGACTCTTTTGACAAGCCGCTCTCCCCCAAAATTGTGTATCTCTCCGGTCTAATCTTGTGCGCTATGGTCAGGGCCTCAACTATGTGTCCCGGCTCTATTCCTAACTCGTCGGCAGTTGTCGGAGAACCTATCCTCCTCAGCTTCTCCCTGATCATCCTCCAGTTTACCCTGTGAAGATAAGCCATCATTATCGTTCCAACACCACACTGCTCACCATGCAAAGCTGGCTTCGGCGCTATCGTGTCTAAAGCATGAGAAAAGAGGTGCTCTGCGCCACTGCAAGGTCCACTACTCCCCGCAATGCTCATCGCAACCCCACAGCTGATCAAAGCCTCTAGCACAACACGCACACCTTCCTCAACATTATTACGTATAACATCGGCATTCCTCAAGATCAACCTTGCACTCATCAGGGCAAGGCTAGCTGCGTACTCCCCATAATATTGTCCCTTCAATTTGTGGGCTAGCCTCCAGTCTCTGACAGCAGTGTACTTTGCCACAATATCGCCACAACCGCTCGCAATGAGCCTATATGGAGAACGAGCAATAATGTCTGTATCGGCTATTATGGCAATAGGTGCCTGGACCGACATAGAAGTGGGGCTCCCCAAATCCTTTATCGAGGCCCTTGAACTCGAAACTCCGTCATGGGAGGCCGCCGTTGGAACACTGATAAACGGAACATCCTCAATTGACGAGGCCAGCTTGGCCACATCTATCACCTTGCCTCCACCCACACCCAAAACAACCTCAGGCTCGAACCCCTGAATTATTTTCCTAGCTTTGTTGACACATTTCATCTCAGGTTTCTCAACGATTAAAAAACTCACAGAAAAGCCGTTTTCCTCCAGCATGTTAGTCACCTTTTTGCCAGCTATACCCTGCGTGTGAGGGCCAGTCAGAATCAGAACTGAGGACAAGAAACCCAGGTTCTTACATACTTCGCTTACACTTCTCAAGACTCCCGGGCCAATTAAAATATCCCTCGGCAACCTCATGTAGTGTATTGGTTTTGACAAAGCGCATCTATCCGATAAAAATATTCACCGCGTTTTAATACTAATCTAACATATTACGCTCGAAACATTTTTAAGTTAAAAGTTATTCTAATAATGTAATCGTCATCTTTTGCGGTTGTATTGAACACCTTTAGATCTCTCATTTGAGGTTCTTGTGGGCGTCGCACAAGGTTGGTGTATGGTTGGAACTCAGAAAACTCGCTGAATCCATGAAGGGCACAACCACCATAGGTGTCGTTTGTCAAGACGGGGTAGTTCTAGCAACCGACACCAGAGTCACTATGGGAACCTTCGTAGCCAGCAAGAGAGGGAAGAAAGTGTTTAAAATCGATGACCACCTAGCTATGACGATAGCTGGTGTTGTCGCTGAAGCACAGAATGTAGTTGACATACTAAAGGCCAATGCGCGTTTGTTCCGGCTAGACAAGGGAAGAAGCATGCCCGTTAAGGCTGCCACGAGGCTGGCAGCAAACATACTCTTTTCTTCACGTGCCTTCCCACTGGCTATGCAAGCAATCATTGGTGGAATGGACAAGACAGGAGTCCACATATATGCCTTAGACCCCTTTGGTAGCGTGACCGAAGAAACGTGTGTTTCAACAGGCTCTGGCTCACCCATCGCGTACGGTGTCCTAGAAGCCGAGTACAAGAAGGATATGCCCATCTCGGATGGAATTTCAATGGTAATTCGAGCTATAAGCTCATCCATGAAACGGGACGCGGGAAGTGGTGACAGCTTTGACGTTGTGGTCGTGACAAAAAAAGGCTACTATGAATTAAGCGAAGGGGAAAAGAAAAAGGTCATTGAACTTAAAGAGTAAGTTTTCGTACTGCAGAGGAACCAAGGTTGTCTTCTTTTAACGAGTTGCAAGTGAGAATAAGGGATGCTCTTCTTAAGCACATCCCTAAGGAGGCTGAAATAAGCCGCATAGAATTCGAGGGGCCTAACATAGCTGTCTACACGAAAAGACCGGAGATCTTGATTGAACAGAACTACATAATAGCAGACATAGTTAACGCACTCCACAAGAGAATAGTAATACGCTCAGATCCGTCTGCCCGCCTTTCAGAGAAAGAAAGCTTAAAAGAAATTCAGAGAATAATTCCAAAGGAAGCCGAGGTCACGAGCATAACATTTGATCCCACGGTTGGAGAAGTCATAATAGAAGCCAAGAAACCGGGGGTTGTCATCGGAAAAGATGGTGCGAAACTAGAGGAAATAATCAAGGCAACGAGGTGGAGACTCAGAGTTTTAAGGAGCCCGCCCCTTTCCTCGAAGATGATCACAAAAATAAGGCACTTCATGCACTCCGAAAGTAAAACCAGAGGGGAGATTCTCAGAAAAATCGGGGAAAGGATATTTCGCCCGAACGTCTTCAAAACAACAGCCTTAACCATGACTGCTTTGGGAGGGTTCCAAGAGGTTGGGAGATCAGCGATACTTGTTCAGACCGATGAGAGCAGGGTGCTTCTAGATTGTGGAATAAAACCGGGGTTCACCGATACGAATCAAGCTTACCCTAGATTGAATGTCGGTGATTTCGATCTTGAACTCATAGACGCGGTTGTCATTTCACATGCGCATCTAGACCACTC
>Ga0224501_10002914_pt1 | contig 13460 bp, 7 predicted proteins | sample SF_Oct11_sed_USG_4_FD_169105 | JGI IMG/M metagenome (GOLD analysis project Ga0224501, IMG submission 169105) | Sediment microbial communities from San Francisco Bay, California, United States - SF_Oct11_sed_USGS_8_1 | ecosystem: Environmental > Aquatic > Marine > Sediment | place: USA...
TACAAACACAGAGAATGCCACGGCACGGGAGAGGCCAATATGGTGGAGCAGTACCTAGCAGTGGATAATAAGCAGAGCTTAGGATCATGCGTGTGTGACCTAAATCCCAGTGTGGTAGTATTTTGTGCAGTCACACTCAGTAGATTGTCGTCTCAATTCTCAAATTAGAAACGGCCCATTTGAGGAGTTATGTTCGACAAGGGAAAATGATATTGGCGTCAGTGAGTAGGCTATTGTACTCAGTCTCACCTCTGGTAAGGGGGATTAAGGCGTGACAATGGTGCAGTATTTCATCACTAATGAGCTATGGGATTTAAAAATACTAGTTATGTCGTTAATGTGAGTGCTTAGTACTACGCCTCACCTTGAAGAAAATATTATTCCCAGGTTTTGCCACGATGCGCATAATGATAAACAGACTGGCTCACCTTGGGACTGCGTCTGACAGAGAAGTCGTACTACCGCATGCACGAAATCAATAGCCACAGTAAGACTGCGGTCGGCCCATCTCACCGTCACCTCACTATACTTCTCATCCTGTAAAGAGAGGGAAAACCTAGGCTTATAGCCGAGATATCAAACTTTTATGAACCATCCAGTTAACATATTGTATCCTGCTGGGTAGACTAGACTTACCTAGGAGTTACACCACCGGAGCACGCTCATTGCAAATTGACTCGGTAAAATTGAAGTCATACCGAAACCATCACACATTCAAGGTAAGAGATAAAATAATTGGCTTATTTTGCAATGTGATTAGTGGGATCGGTGCTTACTTTTTTTAAGGTCCCTAGATGGGTGGCTCAGGACCACCACTACATTATTCTTTTTAAAGACCCATGACCATTTTGATCATCAGTGGGACCTGAGGGCAGAAGAAGCAGTATCGCTTCATATTCCTTGTATCCTTTCAATGGGCTTGTGACGATTCCTCTCCAAGTGTGTGTGGTCAGCCAGGGAAAAAAAATCCCTTGAAATTCTCCGCCACGGCTGGGAATTTAACCCGGGGCATAGAGAGGACCGACAGTGAGATGCATTATTTCTCCCACTGAGCTACAGTATTATTAGTGTCCAATATCAGTCAATGGAATTGTTTTTTGTCTGCTAGCTTGTTGAACTTTAAAATCGACTTTGCTCGTTGATTGTCATTAGAAGGGGGGGGGGTGGTATATCACGATCTTGTAAAACCTTGTGTTGTAGTGTAGTGTGGTTGTCATCAGCTCACTGTAGGAGTAATAATGTTGAACGGGTTATGACACGGTCGATGGTCGATGCATTTTCGGAGTTGTTCCCCATTCTTAAAGGGAGGCAACTCCGCATTCATCACAGCGATAGTGAGTGGTCCTTTTTCCACAAACCGAATATCGGTCACTCGAATAACTACGGCCCAAATAGAAATAAAATGGCATTTAATTACTAAAACTTAGTAACCTAGTGATCTTCGCCCCCTTATAAAATCGAGTAGAACTTAAATTTGAACGAAAAATTGGAGAAAACTTACGTTATAAGAAGTACTTTGCCGGTTTTCCCTAGTCCTAAATAGAGGCCGTTGTGTTTGGGCCTCTATAATTGCGCAATAATGGCACTAACGCTCGTTGACAGAGGTGAAAAACTGCGCTCTGAAACCCTATTTCTATTTTTTGTTGCACGGTTTCTCTATTCAGACTTGTGTGACTACAAGTCTAGTATACACATGCAAACGCATTTGTCAAAGATCGGCGCGTAAGCCGAGAAATTAACGCAAACACCAACAGCTCTGTGTTCATTTCCTATCTCGAGGCCAATTCTGGTGCGTCGACGGTTTGAAAAGTACGTCATTGAGGGCTCTAAGTATGCACATTGAATAGGGCTATATCCATTTGAACTGGGTATTGGGTTCATATGTACATGATAGGCTTCAGAATCTACAAACAAGTGAAGTCACTTTTGCCCATGTCATAACCCCTTCAACAATGTTAACTCCTAAGATGCCCCTGTCTATGTTCGCTATCCCAGAATTATCAAAGCAAAGTTGTCCCACCTTGTTATCTCCATTGAGGAGAACTGACATGTCCCTAGCACCAGCTTGCATCGTAAGCACAGCAGTGAGATCATTGCCAGAAATCGTTGGGTGGTGCGTCGAGCCAGGAAACAGCCTTTCAACCATGAAGGTTATTGTTTGGCCATTCAAAGTGACTGCAAGACTGTAAGGCTATTTATTACCACTTGAGGTGACTACATAATGAGATATGCATGGAGCCGCAATATGACATACCGATCTACAGGAACGACCAGCCATCAGTTCCTCAGAGCCATCCAGAAAGGCGGAGAGAATAGATCCATACATCTCCCGGCGAGCTAACAACTGCTTTCTCAGTGTCCCTCGTGAGTTCAGTAACCGGGATACTTCCTAAAAATAGAGAAGGGTCTTGGTCACCATTATAATGCAATGGGTTTTCCCTTGTCTGACCTCTTTCAACAGTTATTGTGAAGTTGCCGGGATAGATATTTACATACAGCTATGCTCCCCTTCTGTTATCTTGTGAATAAATCTATGCAGTGACATTATTATGTCACTACTCAATGGATACTTGTTAGTTCACCAAGTTTGGTTTAGTATCGAGTTTCACAAGGTGGTCGGTATCAAGGCTCCATCTCATAGTGAGATTTGTTTTTGGTATTGGTCTGTGGGGAAGCCAATCACATCTGGGCCTTGAGCCTTACATAAGCCCAGCACTCTATCACTGAGCTACCTAGCTATTCCAATGCGATGGCAATGTGTTTCATTGGGCAGGCCTTGGTGAGTAGGCTGGGCCGGCCACGTTGAGACGCACATACCAGCAGGGTCTCTATTGGTTCTCGCCTGAACAGTTTCGATTCCAACAGGTAATTCAAATAGGCCTCCACTGCCAGTACATTCATCTCCACAAGAACAGCCTGCAACCACAATGTTAATAAAGGCATTCCTATTCACCGGAGCCCAGCTTACAGCTGACACTCCATGACTGATTTCCCCATTCCAGGAATGGATAAGGCATGTTTCAAGGCCACATTCTGGCGGAGTCTTTTGACGTATCCAATAGGATATACTAAACACGATATTATGCCAAATGGTAGGGACAACCGATCAACCAACATAGCTGATATACCTTGGTCAGTGATGTCATTATAAGTCCTTGCAATGCATCAAAGCTTTTTAGCTCCGGTATCTTAATATGAAGCCATTCAAAATCCTCCGAGCTTGAGCCGGTTCCGCCGAACATCATATGTAGAGCCTTTAACACACACAAAAAGGTGCTACCAGATTAAAAGGAACTCTTTTATTGATAGTCAGAGGGAGTGTTACAACAAAGACTTAGAGCCCGGGGTTGTCAGATTCTGAGTTCGATTCTCCGTGGCTTAGCGGTTAGAATACGTACACTACTCGGGCAACTCGTGCGCAGTGAGTCATGGTTTTGAATCCTATGAAAGCCAACAGTTGTGACGGTATGAGCATTAGGGCATAAGACCTCAATTTCACTTTGAGCTCTGACCATGAACACTAGCTACACATATAGGCTGTGTACCTTCGTCTCATGAGTCTGATACGACTGTTTGAGGGACTGACTAACCTTGAGTGATAGTGCTCTGGTACTGATCACTGGGGAAGATAACCTCTGCAGGAAATAATCCAGAATCTCCTCTGTCGTCTTTTCATCCTCCTCCGTGTGAATGATGGTCTGCAGTCGGTGTAACAGACGCTCGGTTCGTGCCAGCTTCTGCTGACAAGAAAAGATGGTAGAATAAGATGAATGTTTTGACCTCACCAAGCCAAGTTCTCAGGATGTCCATGATTTTCCCCGTAGAGTTGGCACTCTGTGGATGGGGCTCTTTGCGATCCAAATCCGACGAGGGAGTTAGCACAAACTGGCGAACAAACTTGGAATCAAACTGGCTCATCTGGTCATAAGCCAGATACGCTGCCCTCTAAGCCACTGTTTCTCCCCTTCGACAGTATGAATCATGCTGATCTCTCTTCCAACGCTGGGGAATAGCTACCAACGTTCAATCAATTTGATTTCGAGCATTGGCAAGATAAAAGACAATGAAAAGATGCACGGATTTGATGTACAAACTCAAAATCTTACACAAGAAATGTAACAGTTGACTGCATTGGTAGAATTACAACCTTACCTGCGCACTTTTTCTCTGGTCAGAGAAAGATTTGCTAGCTTCAGAGCCGATTAGCAGAAATTGGCACAAACACTGTACTGGCAGGACATCTAGTGATCCTTCGCTTGACTCGACCAGTTCTGAAAGCCATGGCATCGCTCGAGATGCCCCCTAAAACATCAGAATTCAATCGGCTCTGGTATAACCAACTTGATATACTAGCACAATGAGAGAGAAGTTAAAAACAACAGTTTAACAGACACTTCTAAATGCCCCATTCAAGGAATGAACAAATTGATCAGTTTTGACACATGAAAACAATCTCACTATTCATGGTATGTCATGTCATAACAATTGTGGTATAAGGTTTTGTCACTAATGACCCAAACCCGATATGGAGCACAACTGGTGAAGTGAAATTGAGCATCGCCTTCCTGTTCCAAGGGTTTTCATAATAAGCAAATGGGATAGCAAATAGTAAAGTTGACTAACTCAGTGGTTAGAATGCTTGGCTAAAAAAGTTGACAGATTCTGGGTTCAGGCCTGACCAAGTTGGGCTCTGATTGTGAGCGAGAAGTCCCCCAAAGCCCCGTAACAAGACTCCAGCTTAGGGGGTCAGCTAAATAGAATGACCAAGTACTGACATCTATGGAGGGTAAATTCAAAAGTACAGGTAGAAGGGTAAGAAGGACAGAGCCGAGGACAGGGGGAAGCATATCAAGCGACCACGAGATCCTTCTGGACCGAAATGATCGACGACAATACTGATCTGAATTGAAAAACTGATGAAAACAATAAAATAAAAAGAATGACGAAGCAGATATTTTACTATAGCAGGGCAAGAGATCTCTACTATACCTGTCTCTGGATAATATCCATGAGGAAATCAGGTTGTCTACTCTTGCAAAGAATGTGATTTAGGTGCAGACTACTATTGGTAGCTCTCAACTCCTCCAGAACTTTAGGCGGGGGTCTCCTGGCAGGACCTCTGTAAACAGGCAACCGTTGTAGAGAGGTTCCAATATGGTTATCACCTGGAGTCGTTAGACCATGCAGTGGTGCAGCAAATATCAAGGGTGAACAAATTGATTACAAAAATTGAGTCGATTTTGATTGACAATTTGCGAAGGATCCTAGCAAATCCAAGCAAATGAACCTTGAATTTGGATCGAATTCAAAGGGAGGAAAGGCAGAAAATGGGGATGAATTGGATAGTGTACAAGCGGTAGGAATTTGAATAGATTTGAATCATAGTTTTTGTTTAAATGCACGCCGGTGGCAAATATCACCATTTCAAATGCTCATCATACATAAAAAAATATCGCATATATACACTTTTATTACACAAATATATATTAAAAATATGATCGAGAGTAATATATCCTTAGGGAGGCCTTACGTGGCATTTCTGCTGATGAGTTGTGATAGTAACAAGGTGGAGTCTTCAGTGATAGTCTTGTTGGCGAGGTGGCCTTCAAACTCCAGAATCTCTTGCTTCTCGATCTCACTAAACTGCATGTAAAAGTTAACACGGATAAATGACAGATTCACACAGGGAAGCCTTGGAATAAAAACTGTAGTCAACTGAAAGTCAACCAGCAGGGTGATAGTGACAATACGGTAAGATAATATTTTTATTGGCTAGCATCACCCAGTCATTGACTTATTTCCAGGATGGTCCATAGGGTACCTCATAGAGAAGTGAGAGCTGAGAGACCGAGGCGCCTGAACAGACTGTTTATTATCATTGATGCTGGAGTCACTATGTACCAGAAGGAACTTGTTCGCCTAAGCATACAGAAGTTAGGTGACCGAGTGTATTTCTATGGGTGGGTCGCTTTTATTTAACACTGCGATTTACATAGTATCATGGAATGTGTAAGAGACGCACCTGCCTCTCCTCACTGAGTATCTGCCGTGTGAGATCCTCTAAACCGTATACTGCCGACGGTGGAAATGTAAAACTGCTCGTCATCACCATCTCCATCAGCATGGTAAGAGTCGGATATTCCTTCCAGATGTGCAGGGCTACATAACAGAGAGCCGACTGATTATCAAACTGGAACTGAAGGTAGGCACTCATTCAATACTGAATAAGTACTGAGTGTGAGGCCTATCCACTGAGAGCAAATGGAAATGTGTGGAGTCTATAGTGGAAGCTGTTTTTTCCCAGGCCTAACTCACATTCCACCAAAGGAAGTGGACGAATTAGGAAAGGCTCTGGTGGGGGCATAACCGACACAAAGCTGGGTCGAGCAAAACAGGACTGGTTGCCTACGGAACCCCCTTCACATGAGAGAAACAATGAGAGGGAGATCAGGCCACACATGGAGCGAGAGATCACCCAGGTCGCCCAAGGCAAAGTTTCTGGGCACAATACTATTGCTGGCCAACCCGCGAGAGGAGTAAGAGGTCATAAAGAATTACGCACCGAATGATGCTGGGTTGAATGCACAAATGATGAGAATGAGGCTCCAGGATTTCCAGTACATGGAGCTGATGGCTAGACGCGGTGGGGTGTATCCGGTAGGAAGTATGATATTATCAGGGTGATGATAGGTAGCTACTTCCAGCAACAGGTCTACTATCTGCAGATTCTTAATCTCCAGAACGTGATAATCTGCAAAAAAATCACAGACTCTTGAGGTAATCTCAGGTCACAGCGGGAAAGAAATTGGCTTGTAGTATTTGCAAGCCGCATTTAGTCAATGTCATACTGCGAAATCGTAGTTGGAAAAAAAAGCATAGCAGCCTTTCAGTTAGAAGTTAAGATATGAGGTGTATGACAGTTATGCAGCGATTCCCAATTTAAGTGATTTTCAATTCAATGCATGCATTATTCCAGTTTTAGGGACGAAGGTTTTTATTCCAGATGGTTTGACCGGCCGGCTGCGGTTGCTTGCTCGATGGTGGCCGTTGGGTTGGTGTCCCACCCTGTCTAGACCAGTGGGCAGGTGGTGATACAGAAGTCATCTTCAGTCAGGTAGCTAGCCACCACTCTAGTCTTAACCTGGCTATTAGATTGCCCGATTGGTCTTCTTCGTTCCACCATTTCTATCAATCTGTATCTATTTCTTTTGGTGCAATAAACTATCATCAATAAAAAATCATCAAATAGAATGGTGGCTAGAAATAACAACATCTTACTAGAGGCATTAAGGGCAGCGGCCCTGTTGATCATCAGTTCCGTGACATCCAGGGCATCGGACGGTATGAGAGGGTAGTGATTATCTAGGCCCATCATCAGCACACGTACTATGGTATCTTCTAGCACAGGGGTCTCAGAGACCAGCTGTAGCAGCAGAGATCGGTCCTGCTCTGCTGGCCAGTTGTCAATCTGAAACAGTCAAGTGTGGTGTTAGAAATGTGGCATGGATTGATTCATTCAATTATTGGGCGTGTTATGACTCTATGAAGAGTAAAGGCTCTGAACACTTATGGTGCTGGCATACTGGCCGATTCTGACCTGCATCCGAAATCCGGACAAAAACCGGAAAACTGAATACCTGCCACACCGCCCGACAGACTGATCTCCGGCAAACGCGCAACCGAAGTTGTCTTCTAACGCTTTGTCACATCGATTTGGAGCGATACAGAAACGCATCGTGAACTACCGGATGTTTGCTAGTTACAAGTCCTACTAAGGCTTTGTTTAGCAACAATGAAAATTATGAACAGATGTCATAAACTCCTGCGGCTGAAGAAGCTGATTTTGGTGAAGAAGAGGCACGACAGGACCATCAGGGTTCATCCTCTGAACGCGCTAGTTCTATCAATGTCTCGATTTCACTGGACTGAGCCATACTATGGTTAGATTTGGTTGTTGTCGTCTGGGCCGATAACCATGTGACAGTCATGTGATCATATCATGAGCCAATCAAAAGAGATCTGGCTAAGTTTGCCGCTCAGATCAGCTCCGTCAAAAAACCGGAGTTCAATCCCGGATAATATGGCAGCAGTTTCCAAATAAGGAAGTCGGCTTTCGGATGCCTGCCGGACAGAAATTGGCCAGGGTGGCAGTACCATTTATAGCACTAAAATTCAAACACTTGCACTTTCTCTCAATGTGACAGATTAGAAAAAAATATTGGTATACTTATTTCTAACATTTGGTTTCTTTGGATCAACTAATCTTTCCCAACACAAGAGCTAAAGCACTTGAAATACAAATACAGTTAGGACACAAGTAGCATCTAGACTAAACCATTCCATTGTCGGTGACAGGTCTGTGAAAGCAGTCATTGTCCCAGGCACGCGTGACAAGTCTTCCAAGATTGTTTTTCATTTCGCATCATAATAACCCGCTTACTTGACAGTCAGTTAAAACAGACCACTGGAATGAGAATTTTAGCAACATTGGGCCACCAGTATCAGGTAGATGACCATTGACAGGTCATCTACAGCGGATAGCCTCCCAGTTTACCTGGCAGTACAGATCTTTAGCCGCCATCATGAGAAGCTTATAGAGACATTGCACGAAGATTTGGCCTTCCACCTTTGGCAGCATTGATAGAACAGTCTGATGCATCCATATAACAGCATCCTTCTGAATGTTAGCTATCTGAGACCAGAACGTCTGCATGGCTACAACACAGCGTAACAGAATTGACAAGCGGGAGAATCACAAATCCTGAGGCTAAGATTCCAGATAAATTAAATTGAATTAAGTCAATATAGAACCTTAAACGTCTGTCATGAAAACCTTTATGAGGGTTATTATATGCTTGAAATACACAACTGGATTGGCTTCAGTAGCAGTGTTATGCAAACGGCACTATTGGACATTTTATACCGATTTTAAAGCGTGGTACAAATTGTTAAAGTACGGTTACCTTCTTTTACATAGATAGTAGCATCACTAGCCATAGGTTGCTTCCAGAATGGCCCATGGTGTGTCTCATGGAGAAGATTGCTCTGGGAATATGACTAGGGTGAAAGACTAAAGCTGCATTTCGGGTGCACTACTTTGCCCGATTTGATCAGAGCTGATGGGAAATTTAGCGTCGCCTTTTCATCGGACCTGCCTAAATGCCACATCTAATTAGATAAGTTACAATTGCAAAGGTTGACGATCAGACCTTTGTCTCAAAAGCCCGGCGATTGGCTGGTTTGTGCTCATCAGGGCAACGCAGTTTATTCACTGCGGGGTGTAGGATACCTTTTAAGCTATTTTGCATAGCGACCTATTTCTTAACAACTGGTGATGGGCCATCTCGTTTCTCCCAAAACGATCTCCAGTCCTCCTTCCCTCGTGTCTTATTTGTTGTAATTTCCTATCGCCACCCTGACAAACGCTGTTTTTTTCGCTATCACCTCAGCCATGTTAGTATCCATCATACAATTTAATTGAACTCGGAAGTCAAACGCCTAGTTCGACATCCTTTGGATCAACCAGATATGGTTTTCGGTATGCCGTGCATGAACTCTCTCAATCTCATATCACAAGACCTGATTGGACAATTGTCTTAAACTGGATACTCATGGAAGTCAGTGGTGCCAACTTATTCAACGAATAGTGCCAAATCGAACGGAGCCTTTTCTTGTCAAGACAGTAGGATTTCAACCGGGAACCAGTGTGCAATCTACTGAACCACAACTCCACATCGCGATGCCACACCACTAGATAGGAAGTACCTTTTCTTTTGTCTCCCCACGCTACGGTTGAGGCTGCCTCTCTGACAGCAGGAGTTATAGTAAGCAATTCACAGACTGCTACCAGGTCTGTGATCCCCAGCAGCACTCGCTCCTTGCTAATGGCGTCTAGGCAGACGAACGCGGGCTGCGTTCGACGATCCTCCATCAGACCGAGACAGAACGGGTGGAATGTGAAATCATGGCGTAACGTTCGCACGATTTCGCGGAGCAGAGCTCGCAGGGACCTAAGGTAATCATCCTTACTCATTAATAGTTCCACAAAGATATCGGCGAGCACCTACAGACAGACTCAAAATGGATAATGCTCAGATAGCTGGGTGATGACGGAAAATGTTGATGAAATGCAGCAGTATAAACCCTCCGTGTACGCCTCATCCCGGTCAGTTCAAAGTAGCAAATATACAGTTTAAAGGTGTCATTACAGACAAACTTGAAAGTTTTGTCCTTGTGATTTAATCATTCGAAAATTGACCCACAGCTACATGTAAAAGGCAGTTTTTAAGTAAGACCATGTTGTGCAGATGTCGGAAACTCCTGAATAGTTCCAGGGCAGGTGTGTAAACATTACGGACAAGGATATTCATCTGTCTATCACCGGGAGGGCATTGGGTCGGAGACAACAATAAAATGTCATAATAGAGTCTGAACTTTTAAACTCGTGATACCCACCCCGGGTGATCGGTCAGAGTCATGCTGAAACATGATGCAAAGTAGTTGCATGTTGTTAGGATTTCTCGATGCCGACAGCTCGTTATACACTGTGTGCTTCATGGCAGTTCTTAGGTTTTCAGGATCATTGTCTAGTAATTCTCTACAATGGTCAAATGGTCAGGGTGAGTCAATGGGCCTGGCAACACCACTGGTGTAATATCCCGGAAATTATGTTTCAATATCCTGTTTCTAGGTTGTCAATGATGATCATCCTGCAGATATGAGTAATCACATTATGGATTGAGCTTCCATAGCCTAGTTTAGTCATAGTTTACATGCAGTAGTAAATAATCTTAGTTAGAGGTGGGAAAATAGATGCTAGTTTGTCACAGTATACCATATAAGTAGTCGAGCTCCAATTCAGTTCACATGAGAGATCATAAAATCGCATAAAATATGCAGATCGCAGGGGCATTGGGAAGGCATGAGATAGTTAATAAAATCAAGTAGAAAGCACTTTAGCAAATTCACATGAAGCCATACTTTACATGTGGGGCTTGGTCGTAAGTTGGTAAATAATAAATTGCATCCCAATAAATTATGTCCTTGAATAAACAAAAGAAAGTTAACTGAGGGGCTGAGATGCAGCAGAGAAACGGGCTGTCATAAATACACCATAGGTATGTTGTTTATCAATCACCACTGTACATGTGAGTCAAAGCACAAACTTAGTAGCATTATTGTTTGTTTACTGTGTCTTTACACACGAGCAGTACACAATACAGGACACAATGCAGTACACAATACAGGACATGTAGCTCATCTAAAATCCAAAGATTTGTGGCAAGCACATTGTCATCGAGGTAGAGACGTCTGGGGGGCATTTATGACAGGGGCTTTATCAGGCAGGATGATGACGGGTACTACCTTAGACAAACCAGGTAGTGGCTCATTAGCTGCTTATTCTTGAGCCGAAGTTTTAACAGCGTTACGATGACATCTGTATCTGTGTGGTACATATAAGAACAGTTCAGACAAAGAGCTAGTAACAGGTCTTGAGCTACCTTCAGCTACAAAAAAAAAAGGAATTGACATGACAGTTTTTTCAGGCCAGGGCACAGCCGGTAGCTGATAAGCACCAAACGCTCTAAAAATAAAACTCCTTTGACAGTCAAATGAAAGATAGCTAAATTACATTTATAGTAATTGCCTATGCATAAACATGAATGGGTAACATTGTTAGCTGACCTTTTTAGATTGGTTTAGATATTGCCTCGGAGCGATAGCACTGCTGCCAAGACAACTCACTGTCACTCGTAATGAAAAACCAATCTATCCTTACAGCTCATGAAACCAGATCAACTGAGGCCTTGGCAAACTAACTCACAGCCATTGCTGTTATAGGGCCTTAACTCAATGCAACTGTCTGATACATTGGCTAAGAACTTACTTGAAAAGTTGGAACGAAACAAAGTTGTACCATGACGACTGAGGTGATCGGATAATTGGGCTGCTACTTGCACATAATGCATGATGTTGATGAGAAAGGTGTCTCAGAAGCCCTTCACATGATTTCGAATCGGGTTTACAAGTTCATCTATTTAAGTTTTATGAGCTGCTGCTAGGAGTGAACGCATGCAATCGCAAATAATAAATATAATAAAAAAAAACTATTTACATGTTAAGTAAAATCTTCCTGTACTACAGTAAGCGTTGTATTGTGGAGCAGGTATTACAGTTGTACCTTTGGGTTTTGAAGCCAGAGTTCCAGCCGGGGAATTATCATTTGGCGCACAGCGGGATAACCGCACACACTCGTCAGCAGTCGCAGAAGCTGCTTGTTGCTGACCTCCACATGCTGTCGCTTGGTTAAGTGCTCTGTTAAGACAGTCATGACCAGCTGCTCGATGCTGTCAGTCTGGTATAGATATCTATAAGATAGATATAGTCATCTAGGTGAGCGTAGAGCTAGCTATTCTGATCTCTAAGCCCGTTTCGCTAAAAAATCAACTAGCAAAATGTTGATAGATGCTTTGGTAGATTACTCATGCAGGAAGACTGTAATAAAATCACAAAAGAAAGTATTAGAAAATCAGTATTGTGGGCTGGCCATGTTACACAGTTTTCTCGCTTTGTAGACTGCACTTCCTCTGCTTTTTCTAGAGAACAAACGCTGATGTAGGCAAGCTCGCTTTTTGAATATTTTAATGTATTTTTCAGTTCTACCATGTACAATATATGGATCTATTTTAATCTAAATAAGCAGACTAGCCTATTCTCCACCTCACATCGTGAATAAGAAACGCCATGGCGTAAACTGATAAATGTAATCCGATGAGGCGAAAACTAACCCTTCGGAGACGCTGGTCACTCAGACTATTTTTAGTGCACATTATTGATTTTTTCTTCCAAGTAGCTAGTAAAAAGGTCAGTAGTGCATGGCTTAGCTCTAGGCCATGACCGTCTCTTGTGGTTAGCTAAATCTAAAGCCTTAGAATAACTTCGCTTTTTGTGCATTTGCCTTCAAAACACACCATTCCTAAATCAATAACACATCAATTCAGAGGAAATGTCAATTTAGAGGAAACATTAATTCAATGGTCCCAACAATCCAGTCCCCATGGTTCAATTAGTTATGCGATTGTCATCCAAACCAAGAGAATTCTACTTCAATGGAGGAACATTTAGATTATGGAGAACCCGGTGAGGGCCATCATGATTGTATAGGGGTCATCTAGATCGGTACCTGTTAGAGACGGCAGCGATAGGTGAGACAGACCGCGACGGCTCCTCTGCATCGCTGACATAGAATGGACTATGAGCGGGGCTGGAACTGACACTCACTACAATCATAGAAGCATCATGAGAAGGTTGGTGGGTGATTGCATCAACCTAACAGCAGTGGCTCAGGTAATGATATAACCTAAACCTAACTGGCGGGTTAGTCTACTACAATCAGAGTGCCCACAGGGGTACGAGTACAACTGCACTTATCCTAGACAACAAGTCATAGAACCGGACCA
>Ga0224501_10002915_pt1 | contig 13458 bp, 10 predicted proteins | sample SF_Oct11_sed_USG_4_FD_169105 | JGI IMG/M metagenome (GOLD analysis project Ga0224501, IMG submission 169105) | Sediment microbial communities from San Francisco Bay, California, United States - SF_Oct11_sed_USGS_8_1 | ecosystem: Environmental > Aquatic > Marine > Sediment | place: USA...
CATTATGTGGACTAGGTCACTACAACCAATCCAAACTAAGCGCTTTTTCTACTGAGTCAATGACCGGCTCTGTGTATGAGTCACTTGTCGGGAAATGGTCCGAAATGCACATGAATTCCGATTTGGTAACTGGTACTCAACCCCCAAGCCTCTCGAGTATTTTATATTAGTTTGACACCAAGTACATTTCTTCGGCTGATACTAACGGCATAATTATCACTGTTATCAGGATAGCTGTGTGTAAGACGTTTGAGGCATACTTTGATACATTCGCTGGAGGATATGAAGCCACCAACTATAAGCTGCACTTAGAGGATATTATAAAAGGACTACTTATTCATATGGATGATCCAGATAGCAGCATACAGGAAGCCGTGAGAGGTATACCATTCTTTCACCACCTTCTTTTCTTGATGTATTCACTGTTATAGTGAATCCGCCGGGTTAGATACTAGTTATTCTATCAGTTACGACTTGAAATAAAACACCATGGACAGGTCAATATGAATGCCCCACAATAGTGAGGATTGTTTTTTAGCTAGGATTAGACTGTGAGGAACTCCTACTCACAATGGGAACCTGCCATGACCAGGATTTGAACCCCCTGCTATCTCGTTTTTGGTCAAGGGTATTTCTTTGGGAAGCTAACCATAGTATTAGACGGTATCAGCAAAAGGTTTAATCATATTCTTGTCACCTTGCTTTTTTTCTCAGATGTCCTGAAGAAGGTCGCGCATATCCAACCAGCCCAGCTTGTCAAGGAGATTGAAGTCGTTCAGCATAAACACCGCTCAACTAAATATTGTGAGGAGTTAATCACATATTGTGAAGCTACAAGGCTCAACTCTGGTGATCAAGGATGATGATCTCTGTTATTTTAAAATTTGATGAATTGTGTGCGCACTAGAATTACAAACAAGCATAGATAATTGTGTAAATCACTCCAAAGGAGTTCTTCAATTGGTTAATGTAAATGAGAGCTTTCTCTACCAGTAGATGGGCCATAATAATTATGGGTTGTTTAAAGTTTGTGTTAAGAAATTGGAGTGTATTTCTAATTCATTTATATTTAATATAAGTCTTCATATTCAGTTTGTCAAAATAAAAATTTGGAAAAAAATTACCCAGGTACCATAAAAAGGTTGCACCACAACGATAGCATTGAGATGTGAATCAGTTTCTGACCCTCAAAGGAAATGACACTCGGTTCGCTGCAGCGATGATAAATGCTGACTAGGAATAAACATGTGGCGTTACAATATATACTGCGATTAAACAGTAGGTTTCATTTCCTTCCCTACTGAGTTGTCTGTGGTTCCAGCATTCTTAGTATTGTATTGCTGTCTAAACACCTTGGCCTGGCTTAGATACTGCCGCGCAAGTGCAATTTCTGAGGCCAATCTTCGTAAGTCATCTCCCTCGAATTCTGGTATTCTCACAGTCTGAAAAAGCCCATGCGTTCATCAGACTTTGAATCTCAGCTCTTATTGTACATTTGTTGCTGTAATATTGCGTACGGTAAGTATTATTGATGATGGAACCAGTGAGGAGCACTTTTTGTAATCCATGCGCACACTTGGAGATCCTATTTAGCAGACCTCCTAAGCCTGAGGTTTGTTGGAGCAGTAGGAGCTAGGATAAATGCGAGACCATTCACACAACGGCGGCCCACCGTGACCTGGATTTGGACCCAGGTTCTCACGATTGCGAGCCCAGTGCTTATTATTGCTTCACATGCGCCTTTTAGTGTCTGCTAGATTAGTGGACATCCCTGTTGTCAGTCGTCTCTCTCACCAGAGGCATAAATAGACCTTGTGACAGAACAACCCTCTCTCCCACCATCAGCCAAAAGGTGACACGGAGGTTCAGTTATCATCAGTCACAGACGGTTCATCTCTCCCACCACTGGCCAGGCGGTGACACAGCTGCCTTCGCCTGAAGACCATGACAGACTGTACAGATCAGGAATAACCTGCATCGCTTACCTCATCAGTGAATCCTTCCCGTAACACCTTATGTGTAAAGAGGTCAGCGTTGAAGTCACCATGAGACCTGTGGTACCGTCCACCAGTCTCCCCAGCCAGCATCTATAAAAAGCATCACAATCTGGATAACAAAATTACCAGGCTCACTAACAAAGTTATCCTGGAGCTCTGGTACGAACTTACGAAGGCACAGCCTCGCGTGAGCTTGTTTATATCTGTCTACACACAATATTATCTACTAGTTTGGTATTCATTTTCCCTTAAAAGAACTGTACATATACACTTTGACTCATCCTGTCTAATTTCCAATATTCAGAAAATGAGATTCGAGAATCTGGCCTACCTTGAGGAAACTGTTGGCACTCTTGTCTTCACAATGGAAGGACATGGTATGAATTTTTAGCTGACGATGCTCATTCATTTTAGCCACTTCCTTGAGAACATGCTGTGTACTGGTATCAGGTTTACCATCACTCAGTAGATAAATTGCTTCCACCTCCAGGTCACAAAATGCTGCCTGTAAAAGGCACCAATGAGTCACTTAAATGCAAACTCATGATCTGATTAACACATCTCAGTTGCTAGTACAAAAGGTTTCCTAGTGATTTAGCCAATGAGACAATGTTAACAGATTTTTATAGGGTTTTTTTCTGTTCTACTTAGGCACTCGGCAATACTATGTAAAGGATCCTGAAGCCGGAGGCTCGTCGGAGGCTCGTCGGAGGCTCGTCGGAGGCTCGTCGGAGGCTCGTCGGAGCGATAGGAGCTAGGTATTTTATGGTGGGCTCATTCTCACAGTGGAAGCTCAGACTAGGACTTGGACTTGGGATCTTCCTATCTCGAGCCAAGTGCTCTAACCATCCAGCTAGTCCTAGTTTTAAATTATTACCTGTATGGCTTCTAAAGTACAAGTGTTGCCATTTGCTGTTAGGTTGGAGATCCACTCTATCGCCTCATGACATCGTTGCTCAGTGGTTGGGGTAATTTTATTCATCCACTTACTGATCTTTTTAGAGAAGCCAATCAGATTGAAGCTAAAAGATTAAACAACATTTTTGACAGAATTTCCTCTTCTTGGTTGGCAAACAAATGATTGTGTTTCTAGCTATAACTAAGGGTAAAATAGTGTATGATGATAGCATATTAGTTTCTTTGTTGGGTTAAGCCTCCCAGGACCATCCGTTCAGTATTGTAGCTGGTGCTTCACACTGAATCAGCCTGTTGCGTCGGTGTGAATCCAGGCATACATTTTCTACAACACCGGCAAAGGAAAACAAACTGCCACCTTTCACATTAGATGTGTGCTTGTAGGCCTGTATAGATGTATATTCATATATGCATGTTTGTATGCATGTACACACCTATGAATGTACATGTATAGGCGTGCCTAGATGAATGCACATAGAGGATAATCTACTTACTGCACTTTTTGAGGGTACAACTGATCCCAGACGATAGATGCAAGTTCATGCTTTAACTCATCCATGTATGACATCATTGAACCAGAAATGTCAACAAGTATGGCTACTTTCTTCTCCACAATAGATCCAAAGATTCGCCTACTACCTGTAAGTGTAATGTCGCAGATCTCAGTAACAGCTCCAAATGTATTTCCATGTACCCAGTGACAATATACTGTTCAAAGACACTTGTCCAAGCCGTTACCATCGTTCATTAAATTCGATATTCAAACGTTCACACGGACCAATGAAAATTAGACGTTACGATTATATCTGTTTCAAAACACCGCATGGTTGGGGTAAAATTGACCTCAGAATGTCTGCCTTACTGCGATTGGTTAATAACAAACAATTAAAATTGCTTCATAAATACAAGCATATAGTCAGGTGACCTGGGTCTAGTGCTCTGGTCACCCCACCATCTGCCACATGCCGAGGAGTCACTTGGTCACCTGGCTACAAGTATGCGTTTTGGCTATAGAGTTATCTTTCCCTCACTCTATGAGGAGTAACTCAATGGTAATTGCATAAGCACGGTTTTTGGGTTGGTGTGTAATGAAAACCTACCACTGAGCAGCCACTGGAGTCGTCTGATGTATCTCTTGAGAACCAGGTCCATTTGTACCTCATACTGCTCCAGCTCATGGGGAAGTAGCTGCAGGTGCTTGATAGTGCCCTTGACATTTACACTTGGGAAGATGTGGCAGTACCTAAAGATTTCCAAAAGAGGTGAAAGGCATTGAAATAAAACAAAAATGCACCCTACAAGCCAGTTCATAGGCTTTCAACACTTAGGGATTCATAAGAAACATTTAAACATTCAACATTCAGGTTCTCTGAGGTATTGATACAAAAATGAGTGAAGAAACCTAAAAGCACGTGCGCTGGGACTTCCTAATAATCTAACAGCAATCAAAGAGAAATTAACTGCTTTTTTCTCCTTGCCATCACAACTGATGAGGGTAGTGAAGACAGAAGTGATAGTACACATATAAGGTTTTGATTGAAGCCCAGTACTCTAATTATTTACTTCTCCATCTCCTGCATTCATCCATATTACAAACTGGATAGCTAACCGGATGGATCAATCTTACCTCGCACTAACATTTTTGCCAAGTGCCTTCACAGACTGATCCACATGTTTACAGTCCGGCCCACTGACGAGCTTATACAGATCCAGTCTCAGCTTGTTAATGGAATATTTCTTCATCCACTACAAGATAAAACAATGTGAATAGGTAATAAAAATCTAAATTTTCATCGTCTTTGGTTAAGTTTCCCAATCATGATAATAGACAAACTACGCATTAGCACGCACATGCATTACGGGTTAGGAAGATACAGCTATTACATGTATTGTATATATTTTTATACCATTGTGTTAAATTATCTTTTTTTTCATTTTTCTATGTGGCCATCGTATTAAGCGGGTAAGTGGACCTTCTAAGCTTCAGGCTTGTTTTGGTATAGCAGGAGTTGGCAATGATAATAAAAGCTCACACTCACAGAAAGTTCCCGAGTCTCAAGCCGATGACTTTTTGAGCTAATACCTCTATAGCCATTGAGCTATCGCACTATTCCTATATTCCTAACATACACATGGTAGTGCAAGGGGAAATTGAACACATGTACTAACCTCTCGGGTGCTCACATATTCTTCTTCATCAGGGATTGAGGCTGGTATCACCTCCTTCCTTACAGATTTACCCAGAGGGTAGTCTTTGAACACTACACCGACAGAGTTCTTATCTCCAGTATAAAATAATTGAGTAGATGGCTGCTTCTTGTAGTTTGATTTCACCTTTGCCATAGGATTTCCTCCTTTATGACTTGATTCTAAAATAGCAGAAAGGTCCCAGGATAAACTTTCTACCATGATTTCTATGCGAAATTGCCATGATATGCATGCTGGAGAAGAAAAATGTTCACTGGAAGATCTCATATGGCTTTCTATTACTGGCTTCCTTTGGGCCATAGTTATAGCATTGAAAGTTTTTGCTATCTTCAGTGCAAATTGCTGCCCTCAAAGAGGTTGTATTTGGGGTGGCTTACCAAGAAAATTCTTGGGAATAATTTTTTTCAAGGTTGCTAAAAAGGTTTTAAACATGGTTCTGTCTCTGTTCAGGGCCCTTATTGTTAACTGAACGGTATTTATTCTGAAAAGCTCGGCATAACTAACCATTGGCACTAGTGCTTCGAGCATGACTCGTCCTGCTAGGAGCACGACTGCTAGCAGCACTCTGAGGTCTTCTCAGACTGTTTGGTTCTTCCTTCTGCCGGTCAGTGAGTTGCTATAAGAGAATATACCGGGCATATTAGTTATTGAATGCGCCTTTAGGCCAGCATTGGTAACATTCTATGGGAGATAAAGCTAGTTCGGACAGTTTCTCTTTATAGGGTGATGACCAACTGATCCTTAATTGGAAATATTTGTCGATTCTGTTTGGGGGAATTGATATGAATAAATGGCAGTCACCTTTGATGCCGTAAATCAATGTAAACTGCACAATGATCACTACAATTACAATATACGGGTTGTTTTCTCTTTACAATAAAAGGCAGATAACTCCGATTTAGTGTGCACCCGTTTTACGACGTTTTCTACTGTTTTCCATAGTTTTTGGCGGGTCCAATGAAACCATTCCTTAGTTAAATCGCAACCACTTCCACCAGTCCGAACCCCATTAATTGAGAACACAGTGTTCACACTGGGTCGCAGCGGTGCAAAACAGTAAACAGTGTAAGCGGAAACCAACCCTCTGGGATGCCGCAGATTGCGCGCAAAGCTGTGATGCAGGGAGAGCTTTCATGGTACCGATATCTGGTGCAGTCGGCCATTCGGGCCAAAGTAATGCCTTTTGAGGTATGCAGTCCTTATGGTACCCAATGCTTTGCTGGGATTGCTGCAATTAAGCAGAATGAAGGCAATGCGTGCAATAGGAAATAAACAGAGAATACAAGTGTGAATAACAAAATCAAACAAGAGAAATTATTCAAAGCCAGCATAACCTATAGCATTGTAATGGTGATTTTCTGGGGGATAACTTCGCAGGCAAGTATGGTAATTAAGTGGGCTAGAATGGAGGATCCAAATCCATCATAGTATCCTTTTAGATATCTTTATAGGGCGTGAATGTTCAGCATTCATCCCCTTCGCCTGAAATGTTATCATATATGAAAATCAGCATAAAATGATGTAAGGAAAGCTCGTAATGATAATTTGAGTCTTACCCCTGTACCGGTACCACGAGATCTAGTGGTTATGGAGGAGCTAGCACTAGTAACTGAGTGACTACGCTCACTACGAGTGGCTATTGAACCCTGTACAATACATAAAGCCTCGGATATGAAGAGAAAGATACAGCATAATGTTAGCTCAGTGCACTTTAGAAGTCTGTATAATTGCTCACTAAATGTTAGACTATATTAAAAATGAGAATATTGGGTACCCTAAAGCTCATGACGGCGGTGAGTCGTCTGCCCCACCGATCAGCCTGTAGAATGAAAGAACGATTCTACACTAAGGCCCAGGTTGCATTACAGCAGTTGCCGACAGCGACACAGTAACACTAAACATACAACGTGTTTCTAATCTATAACATGCAAAGGATAGGTGGATGGCTTGTAACCGGAAGAATCTGGGTTCTAATCCCGGTCATGCGAGGTGGCCCTCGTGAATACAAGGTCCTCACATTACGCCGAGCTCAAAACCTCGAATGTGAGGCGAAGTATTGCTACTGATCCAGTCGCGGTGCTCTATGCTAAGCCGTTATTGGCGAAAAACAAGCATCCAACCCGACAGCTTCACTATAACGGTGAAGAGGTAATACAAGAAAACAAAAGCAGCTGGTATACCTTGTTCGATCCTTTACTTGAGTACTTGTTTTTCACGGTATCAACTAATGAAGAGGCGCGCTGTGAGTAGTTAATGGCACGGTCAATCTCATCCGTGATTGCTTTTATATCGTCACTTTCAATGATACCTATAAAATAATTTACAAATGTTATGCAGCTGGCTCGTTGGATAGGCCTACATTGGAAATGCTGACATTGATATAAAAAGCAATTGAGTGAGTGCGCCCGAAGCGTATAACGCGAGAAATGTGAAGCAAAGATAATTTTGGCGAGAAGGTAAACGATCAAGTGCATTGTGTTCACCATATTTCAGTGCAGAGTGATGACTGCCTAAAAGCAATTGCCATGTATTTCACTTATAATAGAGCATTCAACCTACCAACAGGATCATATTCAGCTGTGACCGAGAACGTGATAAAATGGTAAGAGCTCCACTTTTACATTATAAATTGGTACATGACACATGGGGGAAGGGGTTCCCTGATGCAATAATGATAGGAGGGAAGAGGGGCAGTGATGTGGATTCATTGACCAAGGTGTTTGTAGATAATAGACTATTGACTGTATGTCTAGGTTTAAACCTAAAACCTGGCTGTAAAGGTGGTACCACGCCCACCTAGGTTCAAGGTTTAGAGCGAGGCTACTTCGCATTGCTAAGTAGAGAAGCGTGAACATACCGGTCTCCCTGAACCAATGAAATCTTCCCTCAGTGACATGAGCTAATGTTCTGAAGATATCTGCAGTTGTAGTAATGTTTGACCAGCGACCAGCTATAGCTCCATTGCTATCATAGTCATCCACATTAAACAGTATTGTATGTAGTTTACAGCCACGGCCCTTCAATGCTTCCTCCACATATGCTACACACTGATCAGCTGGCTGATCAGGTACACCGCTAGTGAACAGGTAGATTCCTTCAACATCTGTAAAAGATGGATTATGCTCTATCATGACGAAAACTGTAAATCGGTCAATATCATAAGTATATGAGTATATGGTACACTTTTTATTACATATTTCATTATCTGGTATAACATAGAAATAAAAATAATGTATAAGAAGATAATATAGTATAAATAAATAAATAATATAAAACAACGTAACATGAAGTGAAATAATAAAAAAATATAGAAATTATGAAGTCAAAAGATACAAAAAATGTAAAATCAAAAAAATATAATGCAATATACAGAAAACGCTGACATAAAGATACAATGTAAGAATTGGAAAGAGCATAATATAAAAAAATGATATAGTGTAATATAAAAGTATTACTAGACTACTTACTGATGTTATGATGTTTAGACTACTTACTGATATTATGATGCGTCTCATCGTCATTTTCGCAAGCCTGTCTGAACGCTTCCATGAAGTTCCTACTCCCCTCACACTGCATGTCCAGTACAAACCTCCAAGCATCCTGTAGGCTTGCTGGGGTGACTTTAGTCAGTGTCGGTTTCCATTTCTTTATGGTCATTCCATATCTATATGAACACATGGCACGGGATGTTTCAGATTGTCATATATTCATTGTTTGAGGACTTTGTGTGGAAACAGACAGGTATAGCAAGATTCTGTTGTAAAAACGGCCCAACCCTTGATATGTATGGCATATACCAAGGACATGTTTTCCCAGTGTTGCAATGTTTACGCAACACATTTAATTGATGAAACCAGTTTTCACATATATACAAGCTCAAGTTGTAGACTCATTGGCAGCAATCAACCCGAGCACTGGTGACTGTAGCATGGTTACCTACTGTTACCTACTGTTTCTCTACTTTACACTGTGTTTACGTACGTGATGATATTCAGGTATTCCTTGTTACAGAGCTGCTGCTCTAGAAGAATCCGCATTGAGTGTTGTATATGTACCAGGTAGTTGATGTTAGATAGAGACAGATCTATGATAATCACAACCCTGAAAGTATTAGGCAGGTTACAGTAGCCTGATGTATACCTAAACACACTGAACTAATTATGAACCGAATGAGACAGGATGGATGGCATCACTAAGTCATTGGGTTTTGCCCAGGATGGTCTATGGTGTGTGTATACAAAATATATGTGGGTTTTTTATTTATTTAACATCGCATTCACATTGAATCGGATGCTAGTAAAACGCAAAGTGGTGTCGAGATCAGAGATGAAATCAGGGGCCCAGAACCCAAGTTCGAAGTGTTGTCCATCTCCTCAGCATATAACTACGCCTATTTGCCTGGTGCTAGATGTTCGATATTGCCACTAATGAGGCGTCGGAGTATAATAAAAGCAGGCGAACTGCACACAGCCAAGATGTCTCACATTGTAATAATCAGCCGACCAAATAGTACCCACTCGCTGGTGAAAGTTTTAGTACCGGTGGTGTTCATATTCGGGCTAACTAATGAGATACTAACCGGATGTCAGTTCTGATTGGCTGAAGAGTAGTTGGCTGTCTCTGCTTGCTTGGCCAGGCGCCTGAAAAACTTTTATTTCCCAGACGTACAAAAAAATCCAAACAGCTCCCCAGCGTGACCAACTTTTTGACGGTTGTCTGACCAAAAAATAATAAATAAATTCCTAGTAGCGAGACGTTTGGCACCGGGCAAATAGGCTTACTGTATGCACTACGCAACAAATGAATGCCAACGATAATCCTACACTTACTTCTTTTCGGTGACTGTTCCAAAGATTCTCTTGCTGCCTTGTGACAGCCAGCTCACTCTATCTTCATACATTTTCACCACACTGCCCAGGTGCTTCTGGTATTCAAAGAGTTCAGACATATCCACATGCACATTACGCATAGAGCCATCATTCCACATAAACTCAGTCAGCGCAGAGTTATTCACTTGAGAGCGGATAGTCTTTTTCAAGACAGGCACAAATTCCTCTTTAGCGGCATATGAATGTTTGGCCAATACCTGATAGATGTCCAAATTTTTAGCTACAGAGAAAAGCATTGGTATAAAGTGTTATGCAGCCATGTATGAACACCCCAGCACCTAGACTGTCATATGCCTGGTTTTGCAGGTTTACAGTCGCGCACCGAACTACACTTGGAGCCAAGGCACCTAATATTACAGTGGTTCACTGTAGATTTAACTTCAAAACAAGCAAGTGATCATTATACAACGTCACTGACCCTTTCTCTAATTTTATGAGCAAAACAGCTGATGAAAGCTATTATGTTCAAAATAAATTTGAACCTATCTATTTAGCAAACCACCCGACGTAGATGCCAGCATAATGATTGCCTTACCTTTGAGGCCATTAGAGAGAAGCCACTGATCTGAAGGTTTCGGATGGAAGGCGGGCTGATCTAGCACCAGAGGAGCATCATGCCCTGGAGGCCGAGGTAAGAATCGAGATTGTGGTAGCTTGGCTACCTCATTTGATATCTAAAATGAGATAGAAAGACCCTGAGCGAACAAAACTTTCCGCAACATCACAATGAGCCAGTTCCGTCCGCTCATTGGGCTTCCGGTACATTTAATTGCTTGTACTTCCCAATAGTTTTTATAGACCTATGGTCATCATGGACCTTTATGTAAACAAGACTCCCTGGTCTTATTAAGTTATCCATGTAAAATAAAATTATCCTACCCTACCCTGCCCTGCCCTGTCCTGCCCTGTCCTGTCCTGCCCTGCCCTGCCCTGTCCTGCCCTGTCCTGTCCTGTCCTGCCCTGTCCTGCCCTGTCCTGCCCTGTCCTATCCTATTATCATTATTTATTTTGTTGTCTACCGAACCGCGTATTTCGTATTTTATTTAGGGCGGGGCTAATGAACTAAGTAATAATCCTCACTGTAGTGTTACACTAGTAAGTTGGGTTAGCTTGATAGGTCTATAGTAGAGCACTGAGTCCACAAGCTGCTGTGAGTGTGAGGTCCTTACATATATCCCAGTTCCTATGCTCCGACAGGCTTTAGGCTTGGGAGGTCAAGTGGCCATGTACGACAATATGAATGCCCGTCTTCAGTCGTTATTCCTACAGGCAGGACAGGGTTGGCATAGTAGAAGCTGACTGTGCCCTGGGCCAGGTTCTCTCTTCCAGAGCACCCACTGATTCAGTGTGAAGCACCAGCTAAAAGACTGAATGGCTGGTCCTGAGAGGTTGGGGGTCACTCAACGCCATTTGTTTTGCTGAGAATTCCGCTACTCTTAACGAGAAGGGAGAGGTGGATCTTTAATAACCATGGACTGATTTTGACCCTTATCCACTGGTTGAAACCTCCATGTTTTTACCGTGGTGATCCGAACCCACAATAGTAATTTGGGGTGAGGGGCTTGCTAAAGACCCATACCCTTGATCAACAGACTACAAATCCGTGCTTTTTACCAATTGAGCTATCCTGGCCCCCCCACAAAATCAATAAAGAAGGAAGTTATAATACCCACCTCGTCCATGATACTGACGAGAGCAGTACCCATCAAGCCTTTTCTCATCTCTTTAATTTTATTGATGATATCTTGAGCTTGTCTGACCTCTGCGAGAAGTCGACTGATGTCATCACCAGTATAAATGGCTTCCTCACTGGTGGATGTGAAACAGTGATATCTTCCACCAGAGATCTCACAAATATTCTTCAGCAAACTCTGAATAAACAAGTCAGCAACTATATATAGCTACTAGTCACTGACTACTGGTGCTGCTCCCCATTCCATTTCTCCTTGTTGATTTATAAATAATACTCATTTTTAAAATCTTAATGAGAAATAAACCCTATCATATCATACCCATTATATTTACTGTCAGGATGATTACATTATGGTAAACCGACAAAGAGGCTCTAACCAGGCTCACAAAGTTATAATTTCTCTTTATTAAAGGGAGGAAAACTTTATGACCAATACCAGGGTCCCCAGAATGAAAAGCTGTGACGGAACCCACTTGTCATTGCCATCTTTGGATCCGAAGGTACTCAATATAGATGGGTCCTCATTGATCCCTTCCGTATCCTTGATCACTTTGCCAGCCAAAAGCTTTACAATGGCCATTACATCAATGCAAACCCCAGGCCATCTAGATTAAGATTCTAGATTTTGATCCATAAAGTTTTCACCACTGTTGTCGCACCCATCATCCGTATTTCACAGATATTTACTCAGACAGCATACTTACATTAGCCTGTTCATTGCAGCAGTCATAGGCTACACAGTCAATGGGTTTTTCCTGGCCACACATCAGCTGATAAACATAGTCACATAGAATTTCCTACAATTGCATAATAATGCTACAAATTATAATGAGTCAACTGAACCATTTCAATGAGGTGTGAAATTGGAGAGATTTCATCCCCTATTTATCACAACGGGCGGCGATGATGGTATGAAAATAACATGGAGTGACTCGGTCACTATCTTGTACATTTAAAAAAAATTACCTCCCATTTCAATGATCACGATACACTGGGCAATTATAAAGCAGATGTCATAGCAATATATACAAGGCGAACAGTAGTATACACATTTCACATCAAACATCTTTTGGGTTCGGAGTCGTGTCGATGACCAAGGCTTTGGTAGATTGGTCCAAGTAGGAAATTCTTTTAAAATATACACTGGACCACATGGTGCGTTTGCCTTCATGACTGTTGGTGGAAACTCACCTGGTGTTGGTCCGGTACAGAGCCAAGCACCACGAGAATATAGTCAATCTCCTTGACTTGAAGAATGTGTTTCAGGGCTCTAAGTAGGTTGCATCCTCCTGCGGGCTCTAACTGTCGTACCCACTCCTCGGCCTCAGCTACGCTGTGAAATGCAATGGGAGTTTAATATATTTTGAGGCATGAAATTAAAATAAAACAAGCTAGTTTGAGACTCTGAAGATAGAGATGGTTTTTGCTCCTTTCATCAAGGTTATATGATTGACTCCAAGAGGGCACAGAAAAAAAGAAGGTGGCATAGTCTGCCGCTGCCGGCCCATTGATTCGCTTTCAGGTTAATATAGTTGGAAACCACCAACAGAAGCCCAAACCAAACCACTTTCAAGATACCCCAAAACTATCAGAGTGATGTCAACTCCATGGGAATAATAGCTGCATGGGATTCGCAGCATAAACTCCGTATGTTGGTAACATGGCAACAATAGTGATATATGGGAAGCAACAGATATACAGCTGTAATGTCTTGCAAAGATTATACCACGATAACGATCTCCCATTCAAATTGGTG
>Ga0224501_10002917_pt1 | contig 13456 bp, 12 predicted proteins | sample SF_Oct11_sed_USG_4_FD_169105 | JGI IMG/M metagenome (GOLD analysis project Ga0224501, IMG submission 169105) | Sediment microbial communities from San Francisco Bay, California, United States - SF_Oct11_sed_USGS_8_1 | ecosystem: Environmental > Aquatic > Marine > Sediment | place: USA...
GGAGACTTTAACAGGATTGAACGCGCATCTCGGTGTGCTCACGGTGGTTCTGGATAATCCTTTTGGTTACGGGCGTATTGTGCGGACTGAGGACAATCGTATTTCGGCCATCATTGAGGAAAAGGATGCCAGTGCGGAACAAAAGGCAATCAGAGAAATCAATACGGGGATTATGGTGGCACAGGTTGCAGATTTTGCAGCCTGGCTTGAAAAACTGAATAATGACAATGCCCAGGGAGAGTATTTGTTAACTGACATCGTAACCCTGGCAAATGCGGAAAACAAAACGGTTATAGCCAGTATCACACCGGACGAGGGAGAGGTAATGGGTATCAATGACATGCAGCAACTGGCACAGGCAGAAAGAGAACTTCAGAAAAGAACAGCTGAAGAACTGATGCGCAAGGGCGTGCAACTGCTGGATCCAGCCAGGTTCGACGTAAGAGGAGAACTGGAAACCGGCAAAGGTGTGGTAATCGATGTCAACTGTATCTTCGAAGGAAAGGTGGTTCTCGAAGACGGCGTAAAAATTGGATCAAACTGTTTTATCAGGGACTGCATTATACGCAGAGGTTCAATTGTCAAACCAAACAGCGTACTTGAAGAGTCCGAAGTGGGCGTAGAATGCCAGGTTGGACCTTTCGCACGCCTGAGACCCGGAACGCGACTAGCTGAAGCCGTTAGCATCGGTAACTTTGTGGAAGTGAAGAAAAGTGTCATTGGCAAGGGAACGAAAGCCAGTCACCTCAGTTATCTTGGGGACGCTACGATTGGTGAACAGGTCAACATAGGCGCTGGAACCATCACCTGCAACTACGATGGAGTTAACAAGCATGAAACGCATCTTGGAGACAACGTTTTCGTTGGTTCCAACTCTGCGCTCGTGGCCCCGATTGAGATCAGCGATAATGTCTATATAGCGGCAGGTTCTACCATAACAAAACCGGTTAAGGCAGGCAGTCTGTCGATAGCCCGTGGACGCCAGCGGGATATAGAGAATTGGCAAAGCCGAAAAGATAATAGTTCAAAGAAAGACTAGTACTTATAACAATCTACCAATGTTCGACAGGCCATTCGATATGAGCAAGGGATTCAACAATTCGGTGGCCCATCGCCTTTACCTCTTTAGAAGGGATGACAATATCAGGTACCTGAATCACATTGATGCCCGCCGCCAGTGCTGCGCGAACCCCATTTTCTGAATCTTCAAAGGCCATACAATGACTCGCAGAAACGCCATGCTTTTCAGCAGCGGTTTGATAAATCTCCGGGTGGGGTTTGCCATTTTCAACCTGATCTCCTGCGATAACAAAATTAAAGTAATCGAATAGCTCGGCATTTTTCAATTTTGTTATTGCCAGTTCACTATGCGTGGACGTTGCCACCCCCATAGGGATTCCTGAAGCTTGTATTTTGTGAAGAAAATCTACAACACCTGCTTTTAACGGCATGGGTTTTTCAAGTGATTCCTTCAAATAAAGCTTTTTCCAGCACTTATAAATTTCTTCATAAGGATAGTCCTCACCGTGACCGTTGATCAAAATCTCGCGCGTTTTCTTGTCGTTGCTACCGATGCATTGAAGATACACTTCGGGGTTTACTTCGTGGCCGACTATTCTGCCAGCCTCAAGGTATGCAGTCATACAGATGCGCTCCGAGTCCAGAAGCAGACCATCCATATCAAATATAGCTGCCTTTATTGCCATCGGAAATGCTCGTAACTGTTTACTGATCAAATACTACGAATTTATTGGCATCAACTTTCAGACGCCCCTTGCTTTCATCCAGAATTACCATGGGATTATTCCACGGGTCTTCCAATACCGCACACAAACCTACCCGTATTTCAAACGGCCCTTTAACGAGTTTTCCGCCTGCTTTGACAAATCGAATAATAGCCTCTGGCACAGAATCTACAAGGAAATCGGTTTCAATTGGTCGATCATCCAGGTGCAGGACCAGCTCTGCGTCAGATTCAGGAAGCTTTAACCCCGCTCCCTGATCATCCTGCCAGATAAGCTCATGACCAAGAGTACAATAAAATTCAATGGCCTTGGGCAAATTAGTGACAGGTAATGTATGACAGTCAATTTTTTTTAATAGAGGATCCATCCATCATCTCTTGTTTATTAAACAAATAACGTTCTTCCCATTCCTCGCTCAATTGATCAGCCATTTTCAATGTATTGGAATCAAGTTTTTGGCTAGTCGGTAGCTCCAGGTTGAGATGCTCCAAAATTGCATGAGTGACGTTGACATAATTTGATTCAAGATCTTCATATAGGACTCTATAGGGATGATTATTACTCGACGAAAACCAGTTTTCCCAAGCTTCGCTGAAATCCATTAAATCCCAAAGCAGCGTACTACCGGTTCTTGGAGTAGTGCATAAAATGTATGATCTGGGATACATCGATTATAATTTTTTTCTTATTAGAAATTGACTGTAGTGCTGACCATTTCTTACAAATACATTGGGCTCTTCCGAAACAGTTTCAAAACCCAAATTTTTGTAAAATTTTAGAGCTCTTTCATTGTTACCATGCACATGACCCACAAGCTCGCGTAATTGACATTCTCTGGCTTTGTCAAACAGCCACTCCATCGCGATGGAACCGCGCCCTTTCCCCCACTCATCCATGTCTCCTATGACGATAAAAAACTCATTGGTTAAATCATCATTTTCATCAGAAACAAATCCGACATAACCAATATCTTTGCCATCAATACTGAAAAACCAGCTCCTTCTCCAATCAACGATTCTTTCCCACTGATTTTTAAAAGTTCCTACGGTCTGAAATTGATAGGGGCCGATACCATCAACTTCCCAGATAGCCTTCTGGTTTATCCAGCGTAGGTAAAGATCTATATCCTTTGGCTCAAATAGTCTGAAAAGCATCAAAATTTTGCTGGTAATCTAGCCCGGTTTTGTGTTTGTTTATGCTGCACAATATACAATATTACATTGATGTAGATTTGGACGGCCAGCCAAATTCAGAGTAGATATTTCCCTCTAAGCCCAGATTGATAGCATTCAGTACATAGGGAACCATGTTAACAGGCAGATTACTAATGGGAAACCAGGAAAGATCATCGCATTTGTCTGGTTCCATGTTTATCGGTACGCCCTGCCAATTTCGTGTGATGTAGAAAAATGAAATTCGCTCATCTTCGTCAAACCGGTGGCAAACGTGGAACAGCTCTAGCGCATCCGGGTTGATGACTATACCCGCTTCTTCGTGAGCCTCTCTTGCAATTGCTGAACTGCCGGCTTCTCCTCCATCAAAATGCCCTGCAACCACACTGTAATTGCCATCTTGATAACCCGTATTGAAGCGCCTGAGCAGCAATATATTGTCGTTCTCTATTAAAACAAGATGTGCTTCAGGTATGGCTTTAAATCGATTCATCTATTTATGACTCACCTCTTTTAAGAGTCTGATCGATACTAACTCAATGGAATCATTTATCAAGATAGATTAGATACGTCAGACAATTTATACTATGAAAGACCCTAAAGAAGAGGCTGATCAGTCACTCAGGACTTAGCGCGTCAGATACAAGGATATTGTGTAAATTTTGGTATCGGTAAAAAGGATATAAACCAGTGTGTGGAATAGTCGGAGCAGCCGCGAGACGTTATGTCAGCGGTATATTACTTGAGGGGTTACAGCGGCTGGAGTACAGAGGTTATGACTCGGCCGGCCTGGCCATACTGCGCGAGACTGCAACAGGTGATCATGCGTTATCGGTGATCAGAAAAGTAGGAAAGGTCAGTGAATTAAGACAAGCTTATGACAAAGCGCCAGTGCAGGGGTATCTGGGCATTGCCCACACCCGCTGGGCCACACATGGAAAACCAACGGAAGCGAACGCCCACCCACATACATCTAATAATGTCATTTCTGTAGTGCATAATGGCATTATTGAGAACCACGAAGAACTTCGACAGCAACTCATCAGTCAGGGCTATCAATTTTTATCGGAAACTGACACAGAAGTTGTTGCACACCTGATTCACAGGGAAACTCAACAGGCAGGCGACTTTAAAAAGGGATTTGCGCAGACTATACAGATGCTTGAAGGGGCCTATGCTTTGGGTGCGCTGCACAAGGACTATCCGGATACCATTCTGGGAGCCAGGGCAGGCAGTCCGCTGGTTGTGGGTGTGGGTATTGGAGAGAACTATATTGCTTCTGATCCGATGGCGCTTCGGCCGGTTACAGACCGATTTATTTATCTGGATGAAGGCGAGATCGTAGCGATCAGCGCAGACGAGGTCTCCATTCAGGGTGCAAACAAGGAAAACCTTGAGAATCGAATAGTCACACTGGATAGTAGCCATGAGGGCGGCGACAAGGGAAATTATCGTCACCACATGATCAAGGAAATTTATGAGCAGCCGGAAGCAGTTAAACGAACCCTCGAAGGCAGGTTGACGGATAAGCACCTGCTTCTGGAGTCTTTTGGCGCAGAAGCTAAAACGCTATTTGAAAAGGTCAGGGCGGTACAACTGTTAGCCTGTGGAACCGCATATTACGCAACTTTGATTGCAAAGTACTGGATGGAATCCATCGCTGGAATTCCCTGCCAGGCCGAGATAGCCAGCGAATTTCGGTACAGGGATACAGTGGTTTTGCCCGATACCTTGTTGGTGACGGTATCTCAATCCGGGGAAACAGCGGATACGCTCGCTGCCCTGCAGGGAGCGACAGACAAAAACTATCTGGCCAGTCTGTGCATTTGTAATGTCCCGAACAGTTCACTGGTTAGAGCTTCAGACCATGTCTTCATGCTGGAGGCGGGTCCCGAAATTGGCGTGGCTTCCACCAAGGCTTTTGTGAACCAGCTTTGTGATCTGCTAATGCTGGTGACAGCCCTCGCCAAAGTCAGAGGATTGTCGGAGGCAAAGGAAGAAAAAATCGTCAAGGCATTGCACCAGGTACCGGCGTTAATTGATGAAACACTGGCGTTGGACAGCCAGATCGAAAAGATCGCGGAAAAATTTGTGGACAAGCACCATGCGCTTTTCCTGGGACGCGGGATTCATTACCCGGTCGCGCTGGAAGGGGCATTGAAGCTGAAAGAGATTTCCTATATTCATGCCGAAGGCTATGCGGCTGGAGAATTAAAACATGGCCCACTGGCACTGGTGGATGAGGATATGCCGGTTGTGGCCGTGGCACCGAACAATGAACTGCTGGACAAGCTCAAATCCAATCTCACCGAAGTAAAGTCCAGAGGCGGGCGCCTGTATATCTTTGTTGATGAAGGTGTGAGTCTGGCGGACGATGGTGAAACAGAAATACTCAGACTTCCTCATTCCGATGAAATCATCTCGCCCATTATTCATACCGTACCGCTGCAATTACTGTCCTATCATGTGGCCGTACTCAAGGGCACGGATGTGGATCAACCGCGTAATCTGGCCAAGTCAGTCACAGTCGAATAAAAATCTACAGAAAGGGCTAAAAAAGGAACCATGGCTGGTTCTCTTAAGATAGAATTCCTGGTTCCCGTAACGTAATAAACAGCCAGCTCATCCTGAATCCACTATTCCCGCAAATCGGATAAGTGGTCTGCCAGGATGGGTCGAATTAGGAAAGCAGATTAGTATGGATGTCACCGAAATTCTTGACCCTTTAAATGACGCCCAGCGGCAGGCCGTTTCCGCACCCCCCACCAGTCAACTGGTGCTGGCAGGCGCAGGTAGCGGCAAGACCCGAGTACTGGTGCATCGTATTGCCTGGCTGATCAATGCGGAGAATTTTTCTCCATTCAGTATCCTTGCAGTCACCTTCACCAACAAAGCGGCAGCGGAAATGCGTGGACGAATTGAGTCCCTGCTGGGCATGCCCGCAGGTGGCATGTGGGTGGGTACTTTTCACAGCCTGGCGCATCGGCTTCTTCGGGTACACTGGCAGGAAGCCGGCTTACCCCAGAATTTCCAGATACTGGATGCGGATGATCAGCAGCGATTGATCAAGCGTCTGATTACCGATTTGCAGATAGACGAAAAGAAGTGGCCAGCGCGGCAGGCCGCCTGGTTTATCAACGCACAGAAGGACGAGGGTCTGCGATCAAAACATATCGAAGATCATGGAGATCTTTTTCTCAAGACCCAGTTGCAGATTTATCGGGCTTATGAGCAAGCCTGCGAAAGAGGCGGTATGGTCGATTTTGCTGAATTGTTGCTCAGAGCGCATGAGCTTTGGCTTAAAAACCCCGAGCTGTTGAAGCATTACCAGCACCGGTTCCGTTATCTGTTGGTGGACGAGTTTCAGGACACCAATGCTATCCAGTATGCCTGGCTCAGGGTGCTGGCTGGGGATCAGAACAACCTGATGGTAGTGGGTGATGATGACCAGTCCATCTATGGTTGGCGTGGCGCGAAAATAGAAAACATTCATCAGTTCAGCCGGGATTTTCCCGAAAGCCAGGTGATCCGGCTTGAACAGAATTATCGCTCAACAAACGTTATTCTCTCAGCGGCTAATGGCCTGATTAATCAGAATCAGGATCGATTGGGCAAGGAACTCTGGACCGAGGAAAAGGATGGAGAGCTGATTCAATCCTATGCCGCATACAATGAGCTGGAAGAGGCGCGATTTGTGGTAGAGCGCATCACTCGCTGGACCCAGGAGGGAAATGCACGAAAGGAAGCGGCCATTCTTTATCGATCAAATGCGCAGTCTCGTGTACTCGAAGAGGCACTGCTCCGATCCCAGATACCCTATCGTATCTATGGGGGCCAACGGTTTTTTGAACGCGCCGAAATTCGCAATGCGCTGGCTTATATGCGCCTCCTCAGTCACCGCCATGCCGATGCCGCTTTTGAGCGGGTGGTTAATCTGCCAGCAAGAGGCATAGGTGAAAGAACACTGGATGAAATCCGAACACTGGCGAGACGAACCGGTATATCGCTCTGGCAGGCAGCAGCGGATCTGGCTGCCAGTACACAACTCCCCGGTCGCGCCAGAAATGCCATTGTCAGTTTTATTGATCTGATCAATAGTCTGGACGGAAAAACAAAAGCCATGAATCTGGCTGAATTGACCGAGTTGACGATAAAAGAAAGTGGTCTCAAAAAACTTTATGAAGAGGAAAGGGGAGAGAAGGCCCAGGCCAGACTGGAGAACCTGGCAGAACTGGTGACTGCAGCCCGCAGCTTTGATCCGGACGCGTTATACCCGGGTGAGCAGCAGGATCAGGTGGAATACCAGACTTTGCTGGACGCCTTTCTTTCCCATGCGGCACTGGAGGCGGGAGATGCCCAGGGTGAGGCAGATGAAGACTGCGTACAATTGATGACCCTGCATTCTGCCAAGGGGCTGGAATTTCCACTGGTATTTCTGACAGGAATGGAGGAAGGTCTTTTCCCTCATCGCATGTCATCCGAAGAACCCGGACGAATGGAAGAAGAGAGAAGACTCTGTTATGTCGGAATTACGAGAGCCATGAGACTGCTCTATCTGACGCATGCCGAGAGTCGCCGCATTAACGGTACGGATAATTACAACAGGCCTTCCCGTTTTGTTCGGGAAATCCCGTCGGAACTGGTCAATGAAATCAGAGAGCAAAAACCGGCAGATATATTCCGGTCATCTCGCGGCTCGTTTGCAAATCAGCCTTCGGTTTCTTCAGCCAGTACCCGACGAGTCTTGAAAAGCGCAGATGATCCATCGGGTACCGGGCTGCGTATAGGGCAGGTGGTATCTCACGGGAAATTTGGTGAGGGCGTGATACTTAACTACGAAGGTGAAGGCAAGCAGGCGAGGGTACAGGTAAATTTCAGAGATGCAGGCAGCAAGTGGCTTGTCGTATCCTATGCCAATCTACAGACGATTTAACGGAGCGATAATCAACCGGCGGGTTAGCAATAAACCGCTTAGGGTTTAATTCAGAAAAACAACCGGGGTTATTTATGAAGTCAATTTCCAGGGTTTTACTACTGGGCTTAATTCTAGGTCTGATTGTGTCCTGCGGGCAAAAATCGGCAGAAGAAACAGGTACCACGACAACGAGCGCTGAGAAAAAAAGCTATCAATGGAAGATGGTCACCACCTGGCCCAAGAATCTGCCGGGTCTGGGAACGGCGCCAGAAAATCTTGCCAGATTGGTGAACAGGATGAGCAACGGTCGTTTGCAAATCAAAGTTTATGGAGCCGGTGAAATTGTACCGGCAATGGAAGTTTTTAACGCGGTTTCCAGCGGTACGGTGGAGATAGGACATGGCGCGGCCTACTACTGGAAAGGTAAGGTTCCGGCAGCCCAGTTTTTTACCGCGGTTCCCTTTGGATTGACTGCACAGGAGATGAATGGCTGGCTTTACTACGGTGGCGGCATGGAACTCTGGCGGGAGCTTTACGCGAAATATAATCTGGTGCCACTGGCCGGAGGCAGTACAGGTGTGCAGATGGCGGGTTGGTTTAACAAGGAAATCAATTCGCTGGAAGATATACAGGGACTGAAAATGCGTATACCGGGCATGGGTGGAGAAGTCTTTCAGCGTGCTGGTGGGAGTGCAGTCAATATTCCGGGTGGAGAAATATTCACCAGCCTGCAGACAGGCGTCATTGATGCCACGGAATGGGTGGGACCTTATAACGATCTCGCTTTCGGGTTTCATCAGGCGGCTAAATACTATTATTACCCAGGCTGGCAGGAACCGGGACCCATCCTTGAAGTGATCGTTAATAAAGAGGCTTTTGAACAGTTACCGGACGATCTCAAGGCGATAGTGGAAGTGGCCTGTGAAGCAGTGAACAATAACATGCTGGCAGAATATACGGCCAGGAATAACGCGGCACTCAAGGAACTGATTGAAAATCATGGTGTACAACTCCGAAGACTGCCGGATGATGTGTTGATGGAACTTAGCCGTATATCAAGAGAAGTGGTGGCTGAAGTGGCCGATACGGATCCATTGGCCCGTAAAATTTTTGATTCTTTCAAAGCCTTTGAGAAAGATGTGATTGCTTACCATGAAATTTCTGAACGTGCCTGGGTCAATGCCAGGGCGGCGGCTCTGGAATCAGATGACTAAAGCTTCGATATTTGTTTATGGATAAAGCTGGTCAGGAAGCCAGGTGGCTAGACCCGGCCAGAGAGCAACAATCAGCAGAACCAGAAGTTGCAATATAATAAAGGGAACAACGCCTTTATAAATTTGAATTGTTGATATATCTGCGGGGGTCACGCCCCTCAGATAGAAAAGCGCAAAACCAAAAGGGGGCGTCAGGAAGGAAGTCTGGAGATTGAGCGCGATCATGACGCCCAGCCAGACAGGATCAAGACCCATTGCCAGCAGTACAGGGCCGACAATAGGAATCACCACAAAAATGATTTCGATAAAATCGAGAATAAAGCCCAGAAGAAAAATGACCAGCATCACTACCAGAGTCGCACCAACGACCCCACCCGGCATGGCATTAAACAGCGACTGAACCAGATCGTCACCGCCATAACCCCGAAAAACCAGAGAAAACAGCGAAGCACCAATCAAAATAAAAAACACCATGCTGGTTGTCTTGAGGGTCGATTCAGCCATGGAAAATAGCTCTGCTTTGTTTTGACGGTTTCTGAATACAGCAAGTAGCAATGCTCCAAATGCCCCTACCCCTGCTGCTTCGGTGGGTGTTGCTATACCGGTCAGGATGGATCCCAGAACGGCTATGATCAAAATCAGGGTAGGAGAGATACTCAATACCAGCTGTTTCAGACTGACCTTGCCCTCGACCACCGCTGGCGGAGCCAAGGCGGGTTTTAGAGTTGCACTACCCAGAATATAAATCAGGTAGCAGACAACCAGGAGCAGCCCCGGAAGCATGGACCCCGCAAATAAATCGCCCACAGAGACGGTATCCGGATTAAAAATACCCTGTTGAAGTTGCGCCTGCTGATAGGCATTACCCAGGACGTCTCCAAGCAATACCAGTGCGATAGAAGGAGGAATGATTTGTCCGAGCGTACCGGTCGCGCATATGGTGCCAGTGGCCAGTTGGGGGTCATAATTATTTTTGAGCATGGTCGGCAGCGCCATTAATCCCATAGTAACTACAGTTGCTCCCACAATACCTGTACTGGCGGCCATCAGCATCCCAACCAATGTCACGGCAATAGCAAGACCGCCAGGCAGTCGCCCAAAAAGGCGGCTTAGTGAATCCAGCAAATCTTCTGCAATGCGTGACCGTTCAAGAATCACACCCATCAAAACAAACAGCGGGACAGCAATCAGCGTCTGATTGGTGATGATCCCGTAAAGTCGGCTGGGCATGGCCAGTAACAATGCAGCGTCAAAAGCACCGGCTACTATTCCGATGCTCGCGGAGAGCAATGCCGTGCCTGCCAGCGTGATGGCTACCGGATAGCCACTTAACAGACAGGCAAAAACCAGTGCGAACATCCAAAGAGACGCGTATTCGCCCATCAGGACTTCCTGTCTGACGGTAGAAGGTTGAGTACCTGCTGCAATAACTCCGAGACTCCCTGCGCTATCAGCAAAAAGGCCATAACCGGAATCAGTGTTTTCAGGAGATAAACACCAGGCAGACCACCTGGTTCACTGGACGATTCCTTCATTGACCAGGAGAAACTGACGTAATCAAGGCTGGTCCAGAACACGAAAATGGAAAACGGCAGTAGAAACAGCAAGGTTCCGAATAGATCAATCAATGCTCTGCGCCGCTTTCCGAAGCGATGATAGAAAATATCCACCCGCACATGACCTTGATCCTTTAGAGTCCAGGCGATACCTATCATGAACACCATGCCATGCAGATATACGATGGATTCCTGAATAGCAGTCATATTGATACTAAAGGCATAGCGCAGCAGCACAACCAGGCAGGTTAAAGCCATCATGAGAAAACATAACCAGGCAGTCATGCGACCAGTCAGTACAGACAGGCCGTCCAGACGGCTCTGAAGATTACGCAACACAACAGGGTTAATCATTAAATATTACTGTGGACAGTTTCACAGGTAAAAATCACATACTATACCGGTGAATATGGCTAATCCAGCCCAGTGATTATTGAGAAAGGCTTTGAAGCAGGCCTGCCGTTCACGCTCCCTGATCATAAACTGCTGGTATAGCAGCAGGAAGCAGGCCACGAGCAATCCCAGCTGAAAAGCTGAACCCAGTTCAAACCGGTAGCCGACCAACAACATTGAAGCAATGAAGGCTGCCTGTAGCAGACCGATGATCAGCCTATCCAGTTCACCAAACAATATGGCTGAAGACTTGAGACCAATTTTCACGTCATCATCACGATCCACCATGGCATATTCAGTATCGTAGGCGACGGTCCAGAGCAGATTGGCAATCAGCAGTAACCATGCCGTATGTGGAATCTCGTTCAATGTGGCGGCAAAAGCCATGGGAATACCCCATGAAAAAGCAATGCCGAGAACCGCCTGTGGAACGGAAATGACCCGTTTCATCAGCGGGTAGACGCCGGCAATGAATACGGCCGCCATAGAAAGCAGAATAGTAAGCGGGTTGGTTGTTAATACCAGTCCAAGGGCAGGAAGCAGGAGAATAACGATAAAATAGATAGCCTCGCGGGTCGAGATGATGCCGGTGGTTATGGGTCGGTTCCGCGTTCGTTCTACGCTGAGATCAAAATCCCTGTCCCATAGATCATTGGCCACACAGCCTGCAGAACGGGTAAGCAACGTACCCAGCGTGAACACCAGAAACAGATGCCAGCCGGGCCAGCCTTCAGCCGCCAACCAAAGCGCCCACAACGTTGGCCAGAGAAGCAGATAGATTCCTATCGGTTTGTCGAGCCGGGCCAGCCGCAAAAAGTGAGGGACTTTGCGCTTTAGGTAAACCATGGCTGCCCGCCAGGTTGTAATAATCCGGTTTATTACCCTTTTATGCAGACGCGCGGAAATCGGGTTTTTAGGGGGTTGTGAATCCGAAGAGCTTTCAGTTCCATCCATTGGCGGTGAGGGCGTATTGTCCATTGTCCTGAAAAATAAGTTAGTATACGTGCTATTTTGTATAGCACAAAATTCATCCCTGTCTGGCCCTACAGGAGGATTTTGATGTGACATTGACTTTCAGGAGGTTAGATGAAGAAGTGGCAGTGCATAGTCTGTGGCTGGATATATGATGAAGCGGAAGGCAGTGAAGAAGAGGGAATTGCTCCTGGAACTCGCTGGAAGGATATTCCTGAAGACTGGGTTTGTCCCGAGTGCGGTGTTGGCAAACTGGATTTTGAAATGGTAGAGATCGACTGAATAACGATTACAGAATTTAAATCAGAAACGAAAGAGGGACAGACTCATGGCAGAAGACATTGACAGAAACAGACTGACCCTCAATATAGTCATCGGTATGTTGGCAGGCCTGATTCTCGGGTCATTGTTGTATGCACTGGAACTGCCTGATACTTCACTGTTGATGAGCCATCTGGTTGATGGCCTTTTCGATATCGGCGGTGATCTGTTTATAAAAAGTCTTAAACTCCTGGTTGTGCCGCTGGTTTTTGTATCTCTCGTCTGTGGCGCCAGCCAGTTGGGTTCTGGTAGCAGCATGGGAAGAATCGGTATCAAGACACTGGGGCTTTATCTTCTGACTACAGCCATCGCTGTTTCCCTGGCACTGACGGTAGCAACCAGTGTTAATCCCGGGGAAGGGATTGATCTCGACACGAATGCTGTTTATGAACCCAAAGAAGCACCTTCAATTAAAGAAGTCATTGTCGACATTTTTCCAAACAATCCTGTGGAAGCGCTGGCGAGAGGCAATATGCTGCAGATTATAGTCTTCGCACTTCTTTTTGGTTACGCCATTACCCGGGCGGGAGAAATGGGGCAGCGCGTTAAGTCCCAGTTTGAGGACTGGAATGAGGTCATCATGCGGCTGGTGATGCTACTGATGCGCGTAGCGCCCTTTGGCGTTTTCTGCCTGATGATCAGCCTCTTTGCACACATGGGATTCGAGGCAATTTTTGGTCTGGCGAGTTATTTTTTCCTGGTTCTTGGTGTGCTGGTACTTCATTTTTTGGGCACGTTTACGCTCATGATTCGTTTTCTGGGCAGGCTGAATCCACTGGTTTTCTATCGCAAAATGGCAGGGGTTATGGCTTATGCATTCAGTACTTCTTCAAGTAACGCCACCTTGCCGGTCACACTGGAAACAGTCGAGCACAGACTGGGAGTGAGAAACGAAGTTGCATCATTTACGATTCCACTGGGCGCAACTATTAATATGGATGGCACCGCCATCATGCAGGGTTGTGCCACTGTCTTTATAGCCCAGGCTTATAATATAGATATCAGTCTGATGGGTTATCTCATGGTGATACTTACTGCTACCCTTGCGTCAGTCGGTACTGCGGGAGTGCCAGGAGTAGGCCTGATCACTCTGGCTATGGTGCTGCAGCAGGTGAATCTGCCGGTTGAAGGCATTGCGCTCATTATTGGTGTAGACCGGTTGCTGGAC
>Ga0224501_10002918_pt1 | contig 13455 bp, 7 predicted proteins | sample SF_Oct11_sed_USG_4_FD_169105 | JGI IMG/M metagenome (GOLD analysis project Ga0224501, IMG submission 169105) | Sediment microbial communities from San Francisco Bay, California, United States - SF_Oct11_sed_USGS_8_1 | ecosystem: Environmental > Aquatic > Marine > Sediment | place: USA...
TGTGACTTGAAAATATCTCATGAGAAAAAAATCTGAGCTCAACTGCCAAAAATCCAAAGATCCCTCATCTACTGTTTCAGCGACTGCGTTGTAATTATTTTTTTACTTGCTTGTCCATGCAGACGTTGTGTTCGATGGCAGAATAATACCAAGTTTAGTGAGAGTCATTAAGAGGACGTTGATGATGGTTCCAGATAGTAAAGCCTGGATCGCATCTACTATCCGAAATACAGAAACTTACACAAAATTCATAACAGAATTAGGTAAGTAGTGAATTACTAGCTTCTTCTCTCTGCGCACACTGTATTCTGTTATGAAAAAATATGCAGTACGAAGAAAAGGAGGTGGTAATCTATTACCAAATGCTCAGTCTATCAATTTAGTTCCAGTTTGTACTACTGCATGCGTCTAATCTTTCAGCTTGCTGGGAGTTGATCTGCGCTGTTGTATGCCTGTTGTATGCCTGTTGAATGCCTGTTGTATGGGTGATTTTGATCCCGTCAATATATCCGCTCTTCGTTTAAGGTCTCGGACTGTCTTGATAAATTATAATGTACTCCAAGAGATCTATATGTGCCATCATATCATTTCAGATACACAAGAATTGACGGCTACTGAGATAGAGAGTAACTCTCCTAGTCAATTTATCTATCCAAACGATTGGGATATAAAGATTATTATGGTACAATGGAATAAAGAGGCTGGATAAACCTCAACAGTCTGTGTTACGAACCCAACAAAAGTTTCGGGTCTCCTTTGGTGCTCATCAGGGATAAACCTGTTACTGGTGGGTACCTAATTACAGACAGGAAGTGATGACTTCTGTGTCACCATACAGTCACTAACAGTTTAGGCCCTTCTTTCGCATCCTGAGCGGTGTCAGTGGTATGCAGAAATCGGCCTATTGATTCTTTGATGCAGTGATTCTCAGGGAGCATCCTTGGGGGGGGGGGGCTTTTTTGCACCCTAGAGATTACTCTACGGGTTGGCTCCTTTGTTCGATGTTGCAAACTGAAACTGGTGATGGTGTTACGAGCTTTCCCCTGAGCCGCGAGAATCAAATCAGGGTTCCCCCAGTCAAAGACCTAGTATGATAACCAATAAACCATCGTTTCACTCAAGTTTACAGTGGAAAATAAAGATGAGTATTTCCCAGGCCTCGCATTGATACACAAAACGGAATTGTACACGCGTCAACTATGCTGAAAAGCAATGGTGCGTTTGATGGGGTTCAGTTGATCTGAATCAGTTATTTATATGGTTTAACATTGCCTCTCTATAATGCTGAGGAAATACCATAGACAGCTGTCTATGGGAATATGCATTGTGGGCATTTAGCGTGCAGTGTTATTCATAATTATACATTAGGCAAGATGAACTGAAAGATATTTGCATAATAATTAGTTGTATTGCAAGAACATAACAATTAAAAAACTAGTGAAAAATAACAGTAATACAATGACTTTTTTCTAGGAGAGGTTGCTTAAAATAGAGTTAAAAAAAGAAGAAAAATATCACGCTAACATTCGCTGGCCTTGGTCACTCTCACACTATCAGTCTCTGTCATTCACACTCAACACTAACTATTTACAAGTAATGGAATGTAATAGTACGCTTCTTTGTCAACTGTTTGTAGACATCTAGTACTGAAAGTAGTACCATCTGGTAGTGAGGACACTACTGATTGTTTTTAAGCTTACATACATACACTCCTCATGCAGCACACTCAACATCAATACCAAAACTAATCACCCAAAAGAGGTGTTTTAGTATTTAGGAAAATATGGCAATAAAACTCGCACAACTCAATCACTGGGCCCTCTTCTACACTCTTACACAGCCACTATGGAAATAATCACATAACAAAATAATCCTCCTGTAAAGAGCACATGGTAATCGGCAGCAAAATATACTTGTCCATTTTCTGTGCTCAGCCATAACACTGGGTAATCACGGCGTCTCCGTACCATCACTGAATGGCAGCTGTTACCATGGAGATATATATCAGTACCAGGTGTCTATCACAGAACAGGTCTCGTCTTTGAGGTCTTCCTATAGAAGAAAGGGTGATTAGTGACATCATGACACACGAGCTACAATTCCATAAAGGCCCTGATGATATAGCCATCACTGCGTCTAACCCTTTGCGCACCAAAAGGATTAGTCACAGCTCATGGCACGCGGAGTTGACTTTGGTTTGACTCGACCAAACTACGACATATTTCACAATATATACAAAATACCAATACCAGAACACAACACCAACAGGTCAAAAGTACTCAGAAGTGGACAGCTTAGCATTGCATTCTTTAGAAGCTGCAGACTATTACTTACATGGTGGAAAGACTCGTCGTAATTTATTTGCTTCACGACAAAGATGGCATCATCTCGTTGATGAACTTGTTCTGAAATAATTATTTGAATAATAAAGAATCGTTTAATATCGGCGTGGGTTCTGGTCAGTTAATATAAGCAAGAAAAGTTTTCACGGAAATTCTCGCAGTATGATGGGAATCAATGAACCCATGGAAAAGACTCGAGTTGAACATGTATTTCGAAGTGGAAGATAGATGCACAGTGCCAGTGGTCTCTAGTATAAATTAGAGCCCCAGGGAGAGCAGTTATAGGGAGATGTGGTGAGCTAGTGGCTAAACAGAGACTTGAGGTCAGATATAGAGTGAGACAGCGACGAGAGCTAAGGATTACGCGGTTCCCATAGTTTTCTATAATGCCCCTAGTATGCCCCCTCACCCCTGATATAAACTTACCTACCTCATTGGCTCGGAGACAAGGTTGACACATGCGGGTCAGAATGCTATTACTGAACTACCTGTGGGAGATCTAATCCAAGTAGATCCCCTCCCACAACTCACCCATAAGGTGACTACTTCACTAGTGCAGTAACAGTTCAGGTATTGTAACTTTTATCTCGTGATGTATGGTGATTGATGATCCATCCTATCACTGTGGTGACTGATTAGCTCCCTGGCATGCAACCATTACATTCCTGAATTGGGTCCAAGAGTGGATGCAGCAAGGTGAATAGGGGTTAGCAGCGAAAGCTTTACTTCATGTATGCACTGCAATTGGAAGATTTCCTTATGTGAAGAATTAATTGTATTATACTGTGCACTTACTTGTAGCACAACTATGGGTAAGGCTGGATAGGTCTGATAAGCTCTGTCACTCACCAATAATATGAATCAAACAAACACAGGAGTTCATTAAAGGTAAAGTGAGAAGGAAAAATTCTAAATAATGTCCTAATTATGTCCTGCTTGCAGAGAGGTGGACTGGTCAGATTGTATTTGATCAGATATTGAAAGCATTTCATTGCTTTTCTAATAAAAAATAAATAAAAATGCAAGGCATCCCTTTCTGTTTGTCGCATTTAAAGATGGAAGGTCACCTACAAACCTACACAGGTATAGCACGTCACCACACTGCTAGTTAAAAGCTGTGACGCTGACCAAAATGAGCATTTATTGCGACGCATGGGCGGTGTTACAAACTAAAGTTAAGGGTTTTATTTCTGCGGGGCGGCTCGATGGTGATCCACGTTATGATTTACTATCAGCCATCACCAAGGCAACCAGAAGACATGTGGTGAACTCCTATGGAATGCCTTACCCTGGCTATATTGCGGATAATGACCAAACTACCTGTATGGTGGACTAGTGGCTAGTAATCCTGTAATCTCATGCCACAATCCCTTTCTATCTCACCGCAAGAGTATCACTGATTGTTTGTAATTAGGCTCAGGGCACTGCAGCATTTCTATTGTCCTACGTCCTGAATGGTTTCATATAATACATAGCTAAATTAGTGACGTGACATCATTGCATAAATATACTGATAATCTGCGCTTACAGAGATACGAACAATATGAGATACAATATCTATTTACACGTACTAGTAATAGTAGTGGTTTATTCTTCAAATAAAAAGTGAAAATATATAACTGTTCTTTATGAATCAACAAGAAGTGGAATCGTGAGCAACACCAGTAGTGAGTGACTAGTAGTCCGGTGGCCTCGGTAATTCTATGGCAGGTCTGAATGTTGCAGCGTCCACGGTCAGCTGTCACCAGCCATCCATACTCCCTTCTAAACATTTATGACCGAGGATCTGAAGTGTTTCACCCCTGTGATCGTCCGCACTGCCTGGGGAAGTTGGTTATATCTTTTAATAATATGTTGGTTAAGTAGGTTGAGTTGGAGGATACGAAGCTCGGCGTGGCATTGATATGCCATTTCAAGCGGGTGTAGCAGAGCACATAATTCAGTGCTGTCGAGTTGATATAGTTGTTAATTTTACTTTCTGACTTGGCCGTCCAGTTACTCACAGGGTATGGCACGGAAGTTTTTGTACTAGGTTTTATATTTGTGATTAACTGGTTGCAGATTTAGGGGTGGAAGTAATTTAGCTGTTTTTTCATCTGTATTATTTAGTATTTTAATTGAAGAAGTTTCAGTTGGTGTATTTGATTGATTGTTAATAGCTGTCAGTTATGTAATAGCTGTAGTTGATCAGTTATGGTTGGCTTTATCTCGCTATATCATGGAGTCGAGTGGCAGGGTCAGTTTTCAGGGGTCAGGCGCTCATGAGTAATACCTGCATTTTAAATCCACCACATTGCCCAATTGAACCCCAGTTGCACTGAGTCACTCTAGGTGTTTATGTTTACTTGTATTTATTATGGCCCAACCCCTGCGTAACCTCCATGCTTTGATGATGTAATATTGCTTTGTTCAGAAGGGTTGGCGCCTTGGTGGTTAAAAAGAGATTATATTCTAGCAGCTGGCCCAGAAGCTGGACAGCTTCCAAGATTACCAAGCCAACCGGCTATCTATACTAGTATATAGTCTATAGAGTCTACACTCTACAGTCTAATAGGCTATAGAATGTAGACTCGATGTATATGTATAGAGTCATATACTCTGGACTTGGAAGACAATTTTATTATTTTTGTTTCAAGCATTAAAAAACAATACCACACAGGTGCTTGTATCAGGAGATTATATTGCTCAGATGGCTTTTGCAACAAGTTTTTTCACCAATGGTTAGATACGGTATCATGTAAGAGGACTTCTCCGACATAGACAGACAATGTCAGAATTAACAAAATGAGGTCATGCTAGGAGTTGGACATGGACCGAATACCGACGGATTACATAATCACTTCACATCAGACTAGAAAAGTATTATCTATTTTGGTTTGATATGGAGGCATCGCGGATAGCGCTTCATTGCTCGATGGGTGTTATCTAGATAATGAAGGTAGCAAGGGGAGCAAATCCCAACGAGAGATATAGCCTATTAGCGAGGTGATCTTGATGGGGAGTATCAACCTAAATTTCCTACTATTGTATAAACCTGTTACTTCCTGCAGATATGGCTGGCCACTTTATAATCAAACCTGCAGGCATGTATAAATTATAAAGAAGATAATATCCTTTCTCAATGACATCCTCCGAACTCTGAACTGGATGCAAATATCTTAGTTCTGTGTAAAGCTCTAACCATTGGCTGATTATTTAAAAAGATGACTCCTCGCGCGCGGGGCCTGAAAGTAACCGTTCTTTCTTGGCATAACTAGGTGTCATTTTTAATTTTTGTCAGTCTTGGGTACAGACATGAGCTGACACATATGCAGCTGGAAAGGTAGCTAAAATACAGGTGAATTAGTTAAGTTGATATTGGATTAGTAATTCATACACAAATACACAATGCCTTCCTGGTCGGAGTATGCGGCTTATAACCATCACCCATATTCGGAGATTGATTTTAGTCACGGAAACAAACGGAGAAATATGTAGTATCAACGTGTTCAATGATATATTCAGTCCATTGAGTGAATCCATTACCTCAGAATTGATCATGCATCGCTACATGTGCTGCTCACATTGATCAGAGATCACGTTAGTCGGTAGCAGATCAATGTAGCTATGTATGCAGTAGCCAAGGGCATAAAGAACAAGTACATAAGACCTGCTCTGAGCTATCCCATGGTGATATTATTACGGGTTTATTGTCTTCATTCAGGCAACATTTATGAATCAGGTATAAGATCAACAACAACAGACCACAGATGTAGGTGCGATCCTGTGTGTCAGTATGTGTAATACGCAGCATTCTCGCGCACCCGGGATTGGTGCTTATTTGAGTGATGATTGCATTGATACCTCTAGCTCTATCTAACAGGCTTATGCTGATATTTCTAATAACATTCTTAATTCGCTTACGCTTTGTCTTATAATTCTTGCAATCAAATACATTAAATCGGATTATTAGTTTTCACTTCTAAAAGAATGCGTAGCGCAGCTAATGAAGAAAGTTTCAAAATATCTCTGGTTTAAAGTCGACCGGTAATTCTTATCACTGTGATAGATAGTAGTGTATGGCTTGATTTACATTCATTCCTTTATCTGGCCTGATAAAGGGGCGTGGTAGCAGTGCTGCTGGACAAGCCATTGAAACTCGGAATATGATAAAGCGGGTGGTTAGCGAAATGATACAATTATGATTTGCACACCATACATAGATAGATACAATCATCAGAGCCATAGGAAGTTCTTCCAATACACCATAGAATTATTATTCCTGGGGTATGATCCTATATTATGCACACATCATGTCACTGCACTGATCTGCTCAGATAGTAAATTATTGTAATTATCTTGTAATTTATTTTCCGTGGTGGTGGCGGCGGCGGCGGTGGTGGTGTTATATATAGACAGATAAATATGCAGTTGCACATGTTTTGTATAATTGATTTATAAACAATGGAAGATCAATAAAATCCTAGGAAGAGGGAATCAATTTCCAATTCAAATAAATATATAGTGTTTACGGGTAGCTAGGCAGCCAGAAGGATAAGGCGGGCTATAATCTTGTTGTAAACAGTATAATCATAGGTGATTGGCTGATTAAGAGCGAAGCAGCCGAGTCGCATGGTTCCGTCCTAGTTGGTGTTTATTTTGGATACAGTAATCGACCCACAGGTATATAAAACCCGGTAAAATTTAGACTCACTTCAGACAGCCTCTAGGGATTGTGGTGAAAAGATCAGAAGAAGAGAACTCAGACAGGATACCATCATGGGATGTAGCAGCAGCAACATGGTAGCGGTGGAGCCCGCAAAACCGACTGAGAAAGTAATCGACATAAACAATAACAAACCGGCATCACCGAAGAAAGAAAGGCAAATCGGCAGCGCCACCAGTAAGAGATCTGTGAGGAGCACTGCTGATTCTGGACTCGGTGATGGGGAATCTACCTGCATTACTGACAGCTTCATAACATCTAGGACATTTTCAGGTAGGCGTTTTATTCTCACATATACTCTAAGGGATATTCATATTCTTCAGCTCTATAGTGACTGTTCCTTATAGAGCTGAATCAATATAGCACGTCGAGTAAATAGAATACGCATTGATTCGGTCTCACGCGTACTGAAGTAAATAGAGTTGGCTTTGGTATGTGGAATAGTTTTTTTAATATTGTGAACTTGAAATGAATGGAAACTCTTTGTATTGTAGCCAATAGCAGAAGAACTCTACCAAGTCTGAGTGCTAAATCAAGAACTCGAGCCAATGAAGAAGATATCTTAGCTAGTCTTAAGAATGAAGGTTTGATCGCTACCGATACCCATAAAGCGAAGAGCGGAGTCTCTTTTGCCCTGCTCTCGGATGAGACACCAAGACGAGCTCCTCCAGCTCGTCTAGCTAAACTAGAGAAACGTCGTAAGAAGAAAGCTTTACTGACTCAGCAGGAGATTCAGGAGAAGCTGGAGAGAGCGGAAGAGAGAAGAAAGGTAAGATGGCGACGATGGGCGTGTTAATCTAATTCGTTCAAACGTCAGTTGTCGTATCATCAAATTCTAATTCGGGTGTTGGCCAAACGGAACAAAACTAGTCATTTCATAGCGATAATGATTGTCATTTAGGCCATTATTGTACCAACAAGGCACTGAGAAATCCCTTAATTATAGGACAGAATAGCATTTACATCAACCAGGCTGCGGTACTGATCTATAACTATAACGCGTTTCTATAAATTTATAGGAAGCTGAGAATGAGCGGCTCTCCAAAATCCAGTCAGTGACGGGTACGAGTGACATAAACAATGCATTGGACGCCTTCGCTAAACGTACCCAGGAAGTTAAAGAGCACGGGCAGGAGAAAGTGGATACGGCTGCGGAAAAACGCGAGCAGAGACTAAAGGAGATGAGGGATAAGCTGAAGGCTAAAGCGGAGTACGCCGCTACAGTTAGAAAGAGGAAACAGTCTGTGTCACAGGACAATACAACAGAAACCACACCTTCCAGCTGAAACTACTCTAGCCATCTTCATAATCAGTATATTGGATAACTCGCTGAATCGCTCACTTCTAAGAATTATTTTTGCTCAATTTCAACATTGCTCATGTACATAGTGTTTATAGCCTGTTAGCAAGATTTGTTATTAATTTTTTATTGCATTGAAGACCGGAATAAAAAATAATTTATTATATAACCAGATTGGTTGGCTTAGGGGGAAATCTGAATCAAAGAAAATAATTACGGCGGCCATCACGTATTTCGGAGTGCAATGTTTAAAAAGACAACCAACGGAGGCCGTGTGGTCTGAATTAGTGACACGCGCCTGCCACTCAGAACTGGTAGAAAAACTATGTAATCATATCTAGTATGTGTAGACGAGTCTGATTATGCACACGTAACGTCTCAACCAGCTTTTACCAGCTGATATGCTGCCAGTTATACTCAAGGAATATGACGCTTGTAAAGTCGAGTGAGATTACGACTTTTTAGATTTGACGACAATTGGTATAACAATAATAAGAACAACAACAATAAGTGCGGTTACGAGAATCAGAGCACAAATACACTTCTTTCTTCTAGCCGACTTCTGCAATAAAAATATACACGCAGTCAGTAAATATTCCATCAACCTATAGATATGATCTTCGATTCCATAATGCGCGTGTCTGGGCTATACCTAAGCGATGTAATGACAACATAATGTAACAAACTGACATAAAACTAGACAGCGCATGTGTTTCCATGTAAAAAGACCATATAGTTATAACTGCAAAGAAAGTAATTATCCTACGGACCTGATACTGGTTAGCCTGCGTTAGCTGCACATTAGCTGACTCAACATGACTCACTGCATTCTCAACGTTTGTCTCTATACTGTCTGCAATCGAACAAATACATGTAAATCTACAGCAGGGCACCTCCCATAACTCCGGATATTAGGCATGTAAATCTACGGCAGGGCACCTTCCATAACCCCGGATATTAGGCATGCAAATTTACGGCAGCGCACCTCCCATAACCCCGGATATTAGGCATGTAAATCTACGGCAGGGCACCTACCATAACCCCGGATATTAGGCATGTAAATCTACAGCCGGGCACCTCCCATAACTTCGGATATTAGGCATGTAAATCTACAGCAGGGCACCTCCCATAACCCCGGATATTAGGCATGTAAATCTACGGCAGGGCACCTCCCATAACCCCGGATATTAGGCATGTAAATCTACGGCAGGGCACCTCCCATAACCCCGGATATTAGGCATGTAAATCTGCGGCAGGGCACCTCCCATAACCCCGGATATTACGAATAGCAACTATGAGCCATGGACAAAAACTTTCGGAATCAATCCACAGATTGCAAACCCAGAAACTAAGGTTCCCATTCAATTTGTACTCAGGCTGCTTGGGGTTCCGAATCATATCTCGCTGTTGGTTGTTGTTCGCCACCGATATTACTGGACAGATAACTCCGAATAAGGTTTAGGTAGCAAAATGTCTAGGTAGAAGACGACGATTCACCCGTATACATTAATGACGGAGTCAAGTTTACTCTAGGATTGAGTAATACAGTTTTATAAATTTACAGACTGAGTTTCATTGTATGACATAATTTCCAAGAGAGTTGTGAACTTACCTATCATTTCACCCTGTTCGTGTACAATAGCTGCCAAATCCTTGAATATTGTGTTCACATCGACAATGTCAGACTAAAAGATATAAAGGATGTGGTAAAAGCAAGGTTACAATATACACCGCTTGTAAAGCCATGAGTTAGGGGAGGATAACTCTTCAGTCAAAATTAAGGGAAAGATGTAAGGGAGCGATTTCTGACTGTGTGCTTTTTACATGTAGTTAGTTCCGTTGATGGACAGAAGTGTTTCTCGCTACATATGATATCAATGATCAACTCCAAGCACCATTGCTATCATAACATTGATATTGGATATGCCATTTCGAGATTTTGTGTTTAAATCGGTTCCCACACAGACAGCGTGTTATCAAATAAAGAGATGAGATAAGCTGCAAATACCGATGATTACTTGTCACTGCGTTACAACCTCAAACTTGTCTGCATGATCCCACAAAGAGGAATATGCTTGTGGTCATTTCGACGATGTTGGAGCAGCGTTTTTTGCAGTGGGGGATGGGACATGACACAGAAAAGGTTAAAATCTATTCTCTATTACAAAGCTACCTGCCCCTGCCATTTGAAAATACCGCGAAACACTGTAAAACCTTCTGGCCCACTGCAATGGGGCACAAAACCACTATAAATCTTATAAACGCTCAAATATCTCATAGATTGCTATATAATACACGCGGCAACCGACTTCGCCGAGGCAAGGTTTATATACGACCCCACCGATTAGTCCATTTTTCGAAATTAGCCCAATGCTGAAAAGGTTGGGCAGCCATACTCGATTACATAGTGTGTTTGCCAGGCTGGTCGGATGAAGATGAGCACTCGGTGGATGAGTGCATGGATGGTTTTCCTCCAACCAAGAGTGGTAAGTGATATAGATGGGTTCTACACAGAATCCACGTGGCTTCTATAGTCGTGGTAAGTGATAAAGATGGGTTCTACACAGGTTCCACATGGCTTCTATAATCGTAGTAAGTGTTAAAGATGGATACTACACAGGTTCCACATGGCTTCTATAACCGTGATAAGTGACAAAGATGGGTTCTACACAGGTTCCACGTGGCTTCTATAATCGTAGTAAGTGTCAAAGGTGGATACTACACAGGTTCCACATGGCTTCTATAGTCTATTTATGCTGGGTTTATACGAGGACAGTCGCCGACGCAACTCTTCGACAAATATTCATGCATCACTGCATGCATGCAGTGATGACCAGCGAGCTCCATACGGTTTCGACCGCAGGTTCAAACAAGACAGATTCGTTCAATGTTTGTCTCAAAATTATTTTTTTGTCAGGTAAGAAGCCACCCTAACAACCATGGTTTTGGTGGCTCGAGACTCTTCGGATATGCGAAAGGTCTCCTTGAAGTATCGAGTTGTCTCCCCCGATTGACAACCGTTCACCGCAGTTCCATATGGAGTTTTCTCATTGAAGTCGATTGTTGGCAAAAGATTCGTGAATGACGTCCCTGTACAAGCCTAGCAATAGATTGCCAGGTGTTTGACAGAAGATGACAAACCTCTAATGCTCTCAGAGCATCCTCTCGCTCACGGATAGCCTTCAGGTTCTCTTCCTCTTCGATGACAGCCTGCATGGACATTTTCTGAGGACTCTCTCCCACATTAACCAGCGAACCACCTCCAGAGAAATCATCCAGGTCAGCGAATGGATTAGATGTCTGGAAAATATAGTAAGCTTGATATACAGGCTCCTATAGATGATGGGCTGGCCTCTGTTTCCAAACAGATCTATATTTAGGGTTGACCACATCCCAGACAGCTAGGTAAAGAAGAGACGTATAAGCAACTACTGGTACAAAATCAGTGTGATTATAACCTAATGTTGCTGGAATTGCTGGAGAGGTAACCACAACTACACCAGTAAAGTGGCCATTTTGAGTAGCAGTATTTTCCAAACCCTAAGGTGTCAATTCCAAACAAAGCCATTTCTGGAATAAACTATCATTCTGCCTCTCAAACAAACAGTTGCAAGTGGCACATAAATCTACTAGTTCAGTCCATATCAGCTGAACAGAAAAGGAAGCCTGAACTGTCAGTCTGGACTATTGATAACTTGCGTCATGTCTGTCAGGAGCAAAACTATCCATCAACTACTGAAATTTTACTGAAGCTATTGTTCGGAAATATATGGAAAATAACGAATGGTAAAAGTAATGCTACTATCTTCGGTGACACTGCAAAGACGCGTAATATGTAGAATAATAATGTTACACATGTCATGATGCACACACCGGTGATTAAGCTCCAGCTATTACACATTAAGGATGTGATGCTTTTTTAAGCAACATTGAATTCCTCCATTGCAACAGAGGTTGATGAAAGCTCATGCCTTGTTTTATCCCAATACACAAATGATTGTGCATGAAATCAGGCTAGGTAAGCGTGACTAATACAGCTTTACTGTATGATGATGTCAAGATTAGCCGTGTTACTTCTCAACACAAGGGTCAGGTCACTATTCCACACCTCATATTATTTATAACACTGGCAGCGGGCACAGGCTATGGGTTTCAATGGCGCAGTCCTTCTCCACCTCATTCCACATCAGTCCACCCAACTCTATTCACCCAGAGGGGCCCCATTCAAACAAAAAGCTATATATTATAAGATGAGGATTCCAAATTTGCTTAAAAACACTACTCCATCCAATACTAGGTTATATGGAAGTATTTTTGATATGAGGCCGGCGATTCTTGGGCAAATAGCAGAGGAGTCATAGACAGAAACTATGCATACGCTAATCAAAGACTGATACTGTCCCTGGAGGATGGTGCTGGGGGTCGCTCCAGCATGTAAACACTCCATCCCGGCTGCTTACTGTTGATTACTGTACATCACAGTCTCCAACACAATGATCTAAATTCTAGAGGGGTGAAATGCAATGTAACTCACCGATGCTGACTGGGCCCTCGCTCGTTTCACACTCTCTCTTTCCTTGTCTGCAGCCTCTCGTTGGATCTTCTGCACTTTGTTCAGGATGCTTGTAAACTCATCAGTCAATTTGCTCTTTTGTAGCTCTTGCTGGCGCTATAAACACCACATATAAAAAATAAGATTTAGCGCGAGACGCAATAATTAGTAAATTTAGACCTCCCCAACCAGCTGCATCCCAGCAGATAAAGCTTCCAATTTGATGCTTACTTTTTCCACTGGTGATGATGACTTGATCTCAGCGAGAGCTTTCAGTTGGGAATTTGTTGTCTTAACTAGCTCATTGGTGGTGTGCTGAAGTTCCTGAATCTGTGATGTTAGATTACTTGTGTCTTGTGCTGTTCCAATCTGATCAACAAGTCGTTGACATCTTTGAGCTATTAAACCAATGCACAGCATATGTCATGCGTCACGCTACACCATACACCATATCCCTAACACACTACACCATATCCCTAACACACTACACCATATCCCTAACACACTACACCATATCCCTAACACCCTACACTATATCCCTAACACACTACACCAT
>Ga0224501_10002919_pt1 | contig 13455 bp, 8 predicted proteins | sample SF_Oct11_sed_USG_4_FD_169105 | JGI IMG/M metagenome (GOLD analysis project Ga0224501, IMG submission 169105) | Sediment microbial communities from San Francisco Bay, California, United States - SF_Oct11_sed_USGS_8_1 | ecosystem: Environmental > Aquatic > Marine > Sediment | place: USA...
CCTCGGATGTCCAACTCATCAACCAATCAAATTACTTACTCAGAGATTACCTACCAACGTTTGTTCGTTTCTGGTTTTGTACTATAGGATTGTTGAAACCTCTAATTTATTAATTTCGCTTTCAAAATTCACTAAAAAAACAACACAAAGTTTCGCTGAGAATACAGGCAACTTATAGTGAAAGATATCAAGAGCGGATCAACTGTCTTTTGAAATTATGATAGAAAATAGTCGTGCTAGTTTAGAGAATATCAATGTTACCAATGTCAAAGCCGCAAAGAGATTGGGTTGTTGAGTTTGAATAAAGCATCGCCAACGAACGGTCGGCTCTATGCTATGAGTTGATGTTGCATGAGAGAGGACAGCATTGATGTGGTTAAAAATCTTCCCGAACTTATTGGGCTTTCTGGTTGCGACTATATGCTCCGTGATTGTGGCTGAAATTTTTTTGCGGATCACGTGAATAGGTCTATTATTCATTACCGGTTTGCTGTAGATGATGTCTTTTCTTCATTTTAGCCTTTTTACTGTAAATGGTGGCTTTTTCTTTGTACTAGTCTTTTTGCTGCAAATGATGACTTATTTTCTTCATACTAGCCTTGCGTCTGTAAATAATAACTTTTTTCTTTATTTTAGCCTTTCCGCTTTACCTGTCGATATTGGTGGTGATTGCTCTTCTGATATGCCTGGTATCAACAGCTGTTATCATCAAGATGGTGTGCTGGCCCAGGGAGAAGGCAGTGATCGATCCAAACATTCAATTCATTTATAATAAACTGAGAATGCCCACACCCAATATATAGGGTGTTGACAACAGCCTAAGACTACACTTGTGCTATGATAAAGCCTACGCTCCACAAAATAGAATCACAATTGTTCCAAATGCATTTGTTTTCTGTTACATTATGACCTACTCAGTAATAAATTTGAAGAAACAAAAGAATATTTTTTTTCAGAACTTTTCGGATCGAAAGTATCATTGAATATCACAGATGTCTTTCGTTGTCTGTATTTGAAAATAAAGTTGTATCATTCTGCCATGGCATGCTTTTCTTCTATTTATTGCATCTAATGGCCCAGTAAGGGCTCGCTGCGCTTTTAATTCACAACAAAACAAAATAACTGTGTATTCACCTTTTTAAAAACACCAATATCAGTGCCATATAACCCATAGTGTTGATCAATTGTCTGCTCTTGATATGTCGACTGCACAGTCTTCTATATAGCCAGTTTGCTTTAGTTTAAATCTGTCATGGATGAAATATACTTACTATATTCGGCATATAGCTACCTCATCTATCCCTATCTGTTAGGCAGGTTCAGCCCCAGATGTGGTTCTGAAAAACTAACAGCAAGCTTTAAACACCCTTCATTGGCCAACTTGTTCTTGGCTGTCCACCACACCAAAGCCTCCTCTATCGACTATATACTGGTGACTGACCGTCTGGCGCGCAGTTGAGTATACTGGAATCTTTAGATCTCCTGCAGTTACTGGTGCGTGGTGAAGGTTGCCATGGTAACCGATCTCTCACTGCGGCCACCACCTACTGTAGTAGTAGTACCTTTATGCCGTTGGCACTACACAGTACTAGCACATTCGCTGTGCCTTCTATATATAATCTTTTGATGTAGAGGTGAGTGACTAAATATGTACAAACCTCACTGCCACTCTATCACTGCCAAACATACTTGTATTCAATCATTTGTCCAGTGACGCTTTATTTAACTGGTTTGCCTTCATCAACTGAATTGGATTTTTCATCCTTTCATCGCATACAGGGGATGATCTTTGACAGACCCCTACCAAAACTAGTATCGACTACTCCCTAGCACTATCTGCCCTTCTCACCGCACAATTGCTCGCTGGGATACCGTGCTAAAGTGGAAGTGGTCTACGGTAAAATAGTCAACTTCTATTATATCAACCCTACCCAGACCACTAGAGGTCCTTCTACCAAGATTTCATTCCTTTGTTTAACTGACAGAGCATGACCATTGAGCAATGCTAAACAGCCCTACCTCACCAGTACCTAACAGCACTCCAAGACTATTTCGATCTGTGCGCTTTTACTTGTCTACTCAGGATAGTTCAATAGCTAGATCCAGACGCTTAATGCAAGGTCGATAGATCTCGGGGTAAGTCGCCCATGCACTGTGGGAATGAGCTCCTCACATAAATGTAAGTTCTAGGTCCTACCGCTCCAACAAACCTGAGGCTTGGGAGGCCGGTCAAATTGAATGAGTAAATGCCCAAATAGAAAACAACAAAATCATATGGCATATGACAATTTTAATTGGACCATGTGTTAAGTAGCTTCTAGAGTGTTGTCAGGGTGATGTGATGTAACTAGCGCACTGGGACTCAGACCAGGCTTCCCTTATTCTATTTCCAGCTCGGATAAAAACTTTGTCTTTCGCAACAACCTTGTCAATTCCGGTTCCCGACGTTAAAATAACGGATGCCCATAGAGTTTACCTTTTTTATGGGGCACTCGGGTGCAAGCAAAAGGGCTCCCGGGAAATGTCAAGTCAAAGACTCACTAGGTCAATATTTCCACCAGTATGCTGTCAAGCAATATAACAATGATGTCTACTCTGTCTGCCCTTAGAATGGTTGTTAGCTTACACTTCCTACTGGGTCTGCTGAGTGGAACAGTGATATGCCTAACAACAGTTTTAATCTACATTACAACATCACCAACATCCTTGCCAACACTCCCACCTCTGAGAAACAGGCCAGTCTCGGTTCTGAGAATTCTGCAGCCTGCTCTTAAAGGTAAGGATATATTGTGGGGATAGCAGAATACCTCAGTGGTAAAGCACTGGGGTCGGAATCGCATGAGCTCTGATTCATAACTCGACCAAGAACCCCTCCCACTGAGTGTGAGCCTCTCACATAGGTTTGCTCAAAAGCACTTAGAGAGAAGGTGGCCCCGCCAGGTTTTCACCAGTCCATTGTAAGGATTAGAGGAATTTGAAGTAATACAGCCTCTCATGCCCTTAGCTCCCTCCTTCATCCCTGACAATCAACATGGTCATGGGTCTAAAAGATCTTTACGTTGTACCGTTGTTGTCTTCCACAGGCTGTGATCTTTATCCTGCAATTTGGAGATGCATCTAAGATCTGGGGTTTGAATTCATCTAAAGTTTCTGGACTCTTTAGGTGGTTGTCATAACTTTTTGTTGATTTTCACATAGCAGTGGATAAAACTCTGATCTTCCTTGAATCGACGGCATCGGGTTGAGATATTCTGCAAAGGCCATCCATCACTTATCATGGGTCACACGATTACTCAGAGTTAAGCGATCATACAGCTTGTTTTATCTTCCTATAATATTTTCAACAAAAATGATCCAAAGTCAATAACTTTCACACAGGTTGTAAATTACATATAACAAAGTTTCATCTCTTTTTGATGGTATACTATGCACTAAAGAGAATCGTAGACAACCTGGCTTTAACTCGACCTGAGAGTTCTACTGAAAGATTTGAGACTTTTGCCTGATTCTGCTTGTGTGATTTATTTGTTTGTTTCTAGAAACAAACAAGGAAAGTCAATGGATGCCTCCTGCACATAAGCCTATTAAAGATACCCAAGGCCTGACAGCATTTAGAACTAAAAATATACAAGGTTAGTTGACTGCTGACAGCTGTTCCTGAGCTGGACAACCTTTTGTTGATATACAATTTTTGCACCAGTTAAAATGGACAAAACTTATTCACATCCTTACAGGAGTGACAATACATTTATACTGTTTCCTTAATTGGGTCATTGCAATCGAGCTCAGAAGAGCTCTTCCCTGCTTGAAACACAACAGAGACACGCAGTATATAATGTATTACCAGCTTAATGGCAGAGTATCTTTGCAGATTATAACCACACTGTAGCAGACACACAGTACATAATGTATTAACAGCTTAATGGCAGTGTATCTTTGCAGATTATAACCACACTGTAGCAGACACACAGTACATAATGTATTAACAGCTTAATGGCAGTGTATCTTTGCAGATTATAACCGCACTGTAGCAGACACACTTTATCAGAAAGTGAAGGTTCTCTGTATGCTGATGACAACTGACAAAGAGTTAGAAACTAAAGCTAAATTCACATATGACAAATGGGCACATAAATGTACCGAGCTTGTGTATGTCAGTGACAAGATGAATAAATCCTTTCCGGCTACTGTTATCGGTGAGTAGATTTTAGACATTTTAGATTTTTGTTTGTGTGACATTTCGCTGTTACGGTGAAGCCACTGCATGGGTTGGATATTTTCTTATGCCAGGTACAGGTTAGCGTTGAGCACCATAAATGGGTTATAGTATCAATGTTTCTCTCTTCATAGTGAGGCCTGTTTTCGTTTTGAGCTAGGATTGAAAGGAGGTGCACATACTCTCAACGGGAGCCGGTCATGATTGGGATTCGATCCTAGCCTTCACCACCTAGCTATCCCACCTTTATAGATTCAAGTTGAAGAGAAAGTTGATGAAATAGTTTAGTGGTAGTGCTGGACTCCCAATCGCGTGCACCTGAGTCCAGACCAGGTTCATGATGGGCTGAGTGTGAGCTCCTCACATCAACCTTAGCTTTACAAAACAAACATATCCATTAGTTGATGGATCGATACTCAAACACTCTGATTTATTTCGCGTTTAGTCATTTTGAGTTTTGTTATTTTTGGTTAAGTCAAACCTAACGTAGCAGTAGGTGAGGTAGGGCATATTGCAACGCAGTGCATAGTGAAACACTCCTCACATTTCTTGCCTGGCTACATCACCAACTAAAGAGCTTCCAAAATATACAATCTATAGAATTTGTATTTGGCATACGTTAAACATTGTGCACCATCTGTGATTAGCTACATCATAGCAGTGACATAATTTCACTAATCACAGCCAACATTGCATTTTTTGTTGCAACGTGCCCAATCCTCCGGTATAACAGAGATACGTTACCTATGCATTTGCATGATTTTATTGGAAGCACAAAACTCATAAAGACTGTATGATACATGTACGTGTGTCAAACACGAAAGATTCTACCATGATGTCATCTTATAATGGTGATTTGCTCGTGGTGCTCCACACTGAATAACTGTTCTCTTCCCTACAGAATATAATCTGTGATTTACCTCCACGACTTCACAATAGCTGTGTGAAGAGGCCATACGTAAAAACAAGTTCATGTTATACAGCAGAAACTACCACAACAATTGTACTGCATTTCCACTATTCATAGTCACATAACAGGTGTATTATAATTGATGTTCATACATACATAATGTATAGACACATAATACATGTGTATTATATGTTCATACATTCGTATTTCATGTCTATGGAAATACTAGAGCAGCGACGTTAAGAAATTAATTTTGCGTGACAATGCGCAACCAGTGACCTAAAAGAAGAGTAACTCTATAGACAGCTTTATGTCATTGCATGACTCTGCCAATGATTTACCAAACAGTACAAAACAAACTGTGAGTGTGACTGATTCCTGCTCTAATATTTCGGTTGAATGAAGCTGGTTGACTGATTTGGCTTAACGACGTGTTGTGCAGGTTTTATTGCTGCCCTTCCACTGTGTGAAGTCAAGTTAGTGTGAATTTAGCCCAAACAATTTTTTTCTTAGTTTATATACCCCACATTATTATTTTCTGGGAAGAATAGTGGAGTTTGCTCCCTGATTAACAGGAAGATTTGGTTGAAGCTTATGCTATGTCTAGCCACAGTAAATGTAACATCTGTCAAGATCAATGTGTCATACAAACTTCACGAATAATGTTTGCAGATGCCAATGCTTTGTCTCCGAATGATAACATTGATGCTGGAACTAAAACTCTGAATGGGTTTAAATATGTATGGGATTCTCACAGTGAACACGCGGACTGGTTTATTAAGGTTTGTGTCATATCGCTGTACACATAATAGGTAATATGAGCATATGCCATATACACTTCTGGTGCTTTCAATAAGAGAGGTTAGTTTTTTTATTATTATAGGACCTTATAGCCAAACTTGCATGGCAAAGAGGTCATCTTCCTGCACACCATGTAACATAGAATACAGTATAGGTTTTAGAGATATATTTCTATCTTTCTATGAGATTTTAAGTTCGAGTTGGATCTTTTGCAGGATATGTGAAAGTTGCAACCGGAAATGTGCTTTAGATTATCAATCGGTTGGCTTTTTACCATTTTGGTTAACAATGCACAATCTGTTGTCTAGAGGAAATGCATAGGGCGATGTACAACAAAGTGATGTTGTATACCAGTAATAGAACTCTGTTATCCTCGAGCAAGCATAGACCAAACAGTTACATTGTCCGATCGAAAGCCATGCACACTATTCTCTTATTTTACTTATATGTTTTACAGGCCGATGATACCACTTTCGTAATCATGGAGAACTTGCGCTCGTTCTTGGCAACCAAAAATCCGCAAGATCCCGCGTACTACAGCCGAAATTACAACGAAGAGAAAAATCCAAAAGTGGATGGGTTTAACTCAGAAGGTATAATGACTGTGTTTGCTTCTGTTTACACTCCACCTTTATTGTTTTTAATTTTATTTGTTGTGTCATGGAGTTCACTTCCTGCAGGGAGACTTTGCTGGAGGTTGGAAGTGAATTAAGGTCGGATGCCCTTCCTGCCACCATGCACAACTCCCGGAATGCGGAATGTGTATTTCAACCCGTAAGCCAAGGCTGCTCCCATAATGGCTGTGCATAGACAGAAATAGGTTAAACATAGAGACAAAAACATATAGAATACATGCCTAGCTGTTGTGGTGTGCTGTTAGTGCTATGATACAAGTTTCGATTTATTTCATGATTCATCATTTAGAGTTTTGGTATTTGGTAATGAGTTGAACCTGGGCTTGCTGCACAGCAGAGACGTGTTTACTATTAGTCAACTCACTCTACTGCATGATTTCATGGCTAGCTCAAGACTGATTAATTCGCAACAAATGCTGGGTAAAATACTCCAGCAAGACCATAAAAATGTTCAACTCTTGTGATTCAAAGCGCCATTATGACCCAGCCTTCCTGCCACTAGTCATCATTCCTTGCTGCTTGATAGGTGTTTTCTAGTTGTGTTGTGCTGGATAACATCCTATTGTATTGTATTATAATATTGTTTGACATTGTATTGTGTCGTATCATATCCCATTGGGTTAATATCTAGTGTTAATGTGTTGTGTTGTATTGGGTTGTGCGTATAGTTGCATTGTGTTATATATGTATGATGGCGCTGTGTTGTGTTTAATGGCTCAAACATTTCAGAGGGAACAAATTCACCCAACAGAAAAGCAGCTCATGAAGGGCACACAAAGCAATATAATTTTCATGCAGCCTTTGCACTCACTTTGTGTAGTTGTATTACTGCATTCTCTCCAATCCAGGTGCCGGATTCGTCTTGAGTAAAGAAGCCTTACAAAGATTAGTTACAAAAGGATACCCGAACAAAACTCTTTGCAATCGGGATGGCGATGGAGACATGATGATTGGAAGATGTATGTACGCCTGTACATCCCAATGCTCTCAGGGTGACTTGGCTTTCCGGAATGAGACGGGCTCATGCCGGAAAGTCAGGTAACCTTACTATCCGGAATTGGTGTACTTGTAAAATGCCTTTACTGAAACGCTGCACATGTGTATTTGCCTCCCCTCCATGATTTTCCGCATTTGTGTGTATGGCTAACTTGTACCAGCGATGGTGCAACAGAGGTGCCACTCTCCTTCCTCATTGGCTCCACCATCCCCAGCTCTGAAAAGCGTTGGATACGCAGTACTTGCTGGGTGAACAGAGAGGTTTTTGACAAATCCTGCGCACAACTGTGTTTTGAACCCCAGGCCTTCAGCACCAGTGACCAGTGCTCCAAACCACTCACAGCCCAGAGCCTCGTATACAGAGTGCATATAAATCAATAGAATCTTTGTCCCTGCAGTTTATATGGTATAGATTGTGTTGTAGGCTTGAAGAAGCTGGGAGTAAAGTTTGTAGATACACTGGATCAACAGGGAAAGACACGATTTCATTCAGATCATATGGAAGCTGAGTTAGAGCAAAGCATCACTGTGTGGCATAAAGAGTACAACGTAATCAATGATCAGGTATACTGATGCCCAGCTCAGTGCTACAGCTAGGCCATCTCCCTCACATTGCGCACACGTAACCACGAGACAAAGATTGCAGAGTAGTATTACTTCAAGGATATCATCGAGCCTGCCATTGTATCATATGCAAAATAGCCTGTTTTCAACCAAGTTCAAAAAAATATACTGGGCCAAGCAGGTCAAAAATAGTATCATCTGAAAGCTCCAAATGACCAAATCTACTCCATAAAAGCCGACTCTGGAATATTAAATATTGGTGACTGTTTGGTTAGGGGGTCTTATTAAGGGGACTATGTGAATAGTGAGATCATGTATAATCCTATAGAGAAGATAACTCACAGTTGTAGTCTATTCAGTAGAACAGTTACTTGTCATTTTACCAGTAATAATGTAGAGTATAGACTTTGGATCTGTGTAGATGTCTAGATGAGATTACTAGCTCATTACTATGGTGTTACAACTTACAAGCCATTATTTTTTTGCATATGCAACCTTTTCATTTGGGAACCTCCGCGGTCAGCACGCAGACATATCACACAAAATCTATCAACATTGGTTTTGGGACAGCCTTTCCATGTCTTAGGATCAGGTATTACAGAACCTACATTATATGCAGCAGTACATGTAATCCATTGGCACTGCAACAGGCTTTCCAAACATCTATGACCCGCTGATAGATGGCAATGGCAGCCTTGCTTTCATAATCACCATGGAGTGGGCGACTACTTCTGTTGCCTATGTCTCTGCATATGACTATACTAGTCGTCTGCTCTGTAATTCCTTCTTACCTTGTCATGGATATAAATAATAAAAGCATTGAATATATGACTGATAAATGCCTCGTGTTTTTGTAGCCTCTTGGTGTTAGTTACTATCCTATCACATTCCATAACATGTTATGGGATAAGATGTCCATCATGGCTTACTATTCGGACCAGCTGAAGGCCTATGGACTACGAGAGCATAATAAGCTATTACTCAATGAATACTACAACAAACAGGGGTGATTGGACTGCCAAACAGAAATTCATGATCAGATTCGGACTTTGTATCTCAGCTCTTTCACTTCCACTGCATGGATACTTCAACACATTTGATGTGGACCTCTCGATTCAGTCCTCGTCTGAATAGTGCAACAAGATACTAGCACCTCAATATTATATGTACGAACAACTCTATAACAGTTTTAGCCAATTATTATTTCCATGTTTATTATTCATGTTCTTGCTATCATCTAGAGTTTTCCTCCCCTGCAATTATTTTTCCTCACTGAGCATCCATGTGTATATTCTATTTAACTGGCTATTCATTTTGAACATTAAAGATCTCTTCAACTCCATTGAGCTTCTCTGCAACTTTTGTAAATAGAAACTGCGAAAGCTATTGCGGATATATTTTGTTGCTATTTCAGTGTTGAACAACCGGGCCTGAATAATATCTGGCTTATGTTGAAATTTCATTTCAATTATGCCCAGTTTTGATAATAATGTCAAGTGTTCATATAGAAGTTATGAACAGTAGAGTAGCTAATACAATGGTCACGCATTGACTAAACATCTAATAGACATATACTAGACATCAGCAAGTAAGGAAATTGTAGTTTGATTCATGTATTGGCAGTCTCCATAATGATTACTGCGTATATAGGAATTATTTCCCCTCTTCCATACTACGAAATCATCCATGCACAAGATGAATTGGACATCTTTATACAGCTCTGTCAATATATTGATTTGTCAGTACGGCCGTACGAATGCTTCGGCCAACTGTAATTCGTTTATGGATTATATCAATACTGGTCTCAGATTCTCAGCTAGTTACAGTCCTTATGGTTTAACACCTGACTGAGAACCAGCCCAGGAGGAGGTAGGTAGCAAGTATATCTAGTAGGTATAGCCCATAATAAGCCACATACAGCTATTTACTATACGGATGGGGTTCAGAATCAATGGAAAATCATTTCAATTACATACGTGACTTCTTCTCAGTTGCCATGATGTACAGAGTCAGAATGGTATTCAGATTGTCACTAATAGCTCAGATTTCCATAAAAACTTCAGCAACTCACATTGCATGCCTACAAACCGGCTTATGCACAGACCTGCACCAGTTCTGAAGTTTGGGTTTTGTTCTGACTTGATCATTCACCTCCTGTGTGTGTTGAATGATAGTGAGTTACACTATACATCCTTGGATGAGAGGTGTTATGCATAAGTCGCTGTTTCATAGTTGGTGTGCTAACCAACAGAAGAGGAAGCTGTAGAGTGAACACCAATGCTAGGGCAATGAATTCTTCATCAGTGTTTTGCTTCCTAGCGTGTATTGACCAAAACTTGAGCTGAACTAACTGCGCCACTTTCAGTAGGTAGTGACTCTGCTGTAGATCATTCGTGTGCTCAGGGGGAAGGCCTTACCATACGATAAAAATTCCTATTGATTTGCATCAGGAGGATTCAATTGGTACTTTTGAATGACATTTTTGACATGTGTCGATGCGTATGGGAATGTTATTTGCTGGTGCATGCTACACCCACACTAATGCTACGTACGCGATATTGATGTTTACAGTAAAGCCAACCGGGCTAAATCTCAAAAGGTGTTTCTTGGTTTTACAGAATGTCACGATTTTCACCCATTTCTTACACCCATTTATTTGTACTTCAAGGTTCCATAGCTGGTCGAGATGTGTGGTAACAGTTTCTGGGTAGAGGCTATAACTCTACTCTACCATGTCTGCTATTCGATGATGGAACCGAGTATTAAAGTCCATATATTTGAATCTCTCTGCTTAACAGGTGAGCCTCCTCTTAATGTTCAGTGACTTTCGTGCAAAATAAAATAGAAAAATTTAAACTGAACAGCTTAAGTTCATAAATTAATACAAAATGTACTAGCCTTTCCCTTTCTGGCTAGAATAAATACAAATAGCCGTTACTTCGCTCTTTTTTGACAAGACGAATATGTGAATAGGGGGATAGCTCAGTGACTGAAGCCTCAGACTCAAGATTGACCAATCATGTGTTTGAATCTTAGCCAGAAGATTCTGATTTGAATCATAGCTCCCGCTGTGAGGGTGATTGCCTTGGATATTACCATATTCCTGCTGATTCAAAACAACCCTCTAACTTATGAGACCCATTGGAAGTGATGGTCAAGTCCCTCCACAGAATGGTCAAAAATGTTTCTATACTGGATCCAGGTAACTTCACAGACTGCAAGACTTTACTAGAAAACAAGGAGTTAGAAGACAAAGTGCAGGAATATGCAGCGAATCAAATTGTTTACCTCAAATTGCTGCGATCCTTACCATCTTTGCTCACAATTCTTATGTGTGGAGCTTGGAGTGACAGCATAGGAAGAAAGGTAGGTGCATGCCACATGCGAACGCAGTAAGTAACAATCATCAATCAGGAACAACACCTTCTACAGAGCTTTGGTCAAAAACAAGGCATATTCCTCATCCCAAAAATCAGGGAGCATGATCCAGCATGACTCTGGAGGTGGGGCCGGTTTTCGGATGCGTTGTACCATGAAATAAGACTAGGAGTGGAATAGCGAGATAGCTTGAGATTGGCCAATCATAGTTTGCAACCCTTTCCATGTCAAGCTTATGTTATTTATGCCCTTGGGTTTGTCACAAATTTGCAGGGTTTAATGCTGGTCAAGAACAAGCCTCAGTCTTAGGGCGTGAGCTAAATGAGATGGTCTTATACCTGTATTGAAAAAAACTCTAAGAGTAAGATTGCATGTGGTTACCATGCGTAGCATTATCTGTGATCGAATATTCCTTGTAGGTACCAATACTTTTTCCATTCATTGGTATGCTGTTGTCATTGGTGGTATATCTCGTGAGTTATGCTACTAAAAACCGCCTGTCAACTATTCTGGTTGGCGGCACAATTTCGGGAATATTTGGAGAGGTTGGACTCATTCTGATGGCAGGATACAGCTATGTTACGGATGTTACAGGTAAATCTGAGGTATTTTGCCTGAAGGCAAGTTTCTCGTGATGTGGCTTATCATGGTGCCGTGGGAGAGTAATATTGACAGATTCAGTGCCACACCTTTGATGTTTTCCTTTTCTCTATAATGCTTTCTCAGTAGAGGTTTTTTATGGTTTCCAGTAAAAATCACGTCCATGCTTTTCACCCTTATGAAAGATGAAATTAACCAGAAAGTTCATCGTTTCTTGGTTAATAGCTAGGGTTATACCATGGTTATTGGTTATTTGCAATTCTTCTGTGTTTCGGAATAGGATACAGATCGAGTTTTAAGTCAGACCAAGGTGACCCTGTCACATGGGAGATGATTTTTAAAGCTTTCCTTCCTCACCTAATGAACTTGTACACCATACATACGGTGTATGTCATTAACAAACAATGGGTGCATATAAACTCTTTGCAAGGATCCAAGAATTATTTATAAACAAACTAAATCTTGAATGGTGTAGTACATTGACAAAATCCCATATGCCCTATCAACTATCCAACTAGCGCAGACCATGATTCAATCAGTCCGTCACTGTATGGGTAAACAGTGTGTTAAAGACTCTCCGTACAGCTTATAGCTCCAATCAATACCTCATCACATGTAACAGTGCTGAGATCGGATGTTGGCTATAGCTTTTCCGTGTCATTGCTATTAACTAAGGTCAGTTTTGTATACGTTCGATTGTAGTTAGCAATACTTTTGCGGCATGACTTCCCATTGATGCCACGGGTTATATGAGTTCGAGTACAAATGGGGCCAGGATAGCTCAATTTGTAAAAAGCTTGGATTTAGATTCTAAGGATTGCAAGTTTGAGCCTCACTGCCAGCGAGGTGTTTGTCTGGTATGGGTCTTTAACAAGCCTCTCACTCCAAATTGCAATGCGGGTTCTCAACCAGTGGATAATTAGGGTCAAGGTCACTCCACGGTTGTCAAAGATCCACCTCTCCCTTTTTTGGTGGGTGACATGCAAGCAAATGGCTGTGTTCTGGTGTTCTGGTAGAGCGGAGCTGACCCTGGACATGGCCAGTTCCCACTACCAAGAACCTGCATAGGTAGCAACTTTATTAGTTGCGATGTTTGTTGCACTGCAACCAACAGTGAAATTATCATTATTATTTTTATTATTAATGAAGACCCATGGTGTAGAGGCTGCTTTTTGATTTTGGAGTCTATTTCGTGTCCCTGAATTGGCTTCATCCCATGTACGTGTGATTCCAAGGGTCAAACTAGCACAAAATGTCAAAGTACAATATTAGTTGTACCCACTTGTAACTGAGCAGAACCATAAAGGGCTCTGATTTTCAGTGTGTTGGGGGGGGGGTCTGGCAAGCCAGATAAC
>Ga0224501_10002920_pt1 | contig 13454 bp, 15 predicted proteins | sample SF_Oct11_sed_USG_4_FD_169105 | JGI IMG/M metagenome (GOLD analysis project Ga0224501, IMG submission 169105) | Sediment microbial communities from San Francisco Bay, California, United States - SF_Oct11_sed_USGS_8_1 | ecosystem: Environmental > Aquatic > Marine > Sediment | place: USA...
CGTGGCGAAGTAGGAGAAGGTGAGCGCTGGAAGGAACAGACTTCCGGTTGAACCCTCAGAGGCAGCCGGTAGATTATCGCCTATGTTCGTTCACGTCTCCTTTACGTTTCCATGTCTTAGAGTAAACCTCACTTGTGGGGCAATGGTATCGTCGGTTGATCTCCCTAGCCGATTGGCGTCGATTCAATATTTAACAATTTTTTTGCGCGTGGATGTTGGTTGTGAATCTTTAAGAAGAGAAGCTCGTGCATCTATCAACAGCGTTGTTGTGTGTGGGGTGTTGGGATGATCTCGTATGCGGAGTTTCGGCGGGTGGAGATGCGGGTGGGGCGGGTGTTGGGGGTGGAGGCGTTTCCGGAGGCGCGGAAGCTGTCGTATAAGTTGACGATCGCTTTCGGCCCTGAAGTTTGGGTGAAGCGGTCGAGTGCGCAGATCACGGGCTACACGAAAGCAGAGCTGGTGGGTCGATTGGTCATTGGGGTCGTCAACTTTCCGCCGAAGCAGATCGCTGGGTTTCAGTCGGGGGTGTTGACGCTGGGCGTTGCCGATAAGTCCAGAAAAAATAACTGGTTCATTATTAAGCCGGATCGCGCCGTCGAATTAGGCACACGAGTCGAATAACCCGCCGATGCGCGCGCCGGTAGAGGTTATTGCGTGCTTGCCTGCAGGCTCCAGAGATGTTGCTCACTGGAGTCTTATTTGGTCGTTGGTGCGAGGGCTCCCATCTTTCTAATAGCCGTAGCGAGCGAGACCTTCTGCTCAATGAACTTGAAGTTTCCTGTGGTTAGATTCCATTCGACGAGGTCGTGTCCCTGTGGGCTGCCGTAGATGGCCAGTATCGTGTTTCCCACGTGCACGTATCCGACTTTGCTCTTCGTCTTCTCTGTTGGATGTTTCCACCATTCCAGTTCGGTTTCGTCTTTCACACCTTCACCTCCTTCCTCACAGATTTCGAGTCGATGATCGGGTCATGAACCGCCTTCTTCCTTTGCTCGGCGTCCCTCTATGCAGATACAGCGCATGCATACTTCAATCCTCTAGGAACTCGCCTTTGAGTTGGCTATACCGTTCTTCTTGAGCAGCTTGTCGCGTCGTTGTTCCATGTGCTTCAACATTGCTCCAAGAGTATCGGCCATTCTCCTTTTCTCCGCTCCTGCTTAGCGAGCATGGTTGGCTGGAGAGTTTAAAATGGCTTGCGAATATGCAGAGAACGCCTGCGTATCTATGGAAGCTTCGCGTTTCAGGCATGTACTGTTGAACAGGCGTGGGTTATGCGTGGGCGCTTAAGATGCTTGTATCAAAAAGGAGCGGGGGATTCAGGTTTTGCAGAGACGCATTCGGCTTGAACTGGCTGCGGGGCTCAAGGTGTCTATTTCTTTTTCTTCTTTTCTTCGCCTTTGGCGCCTTTCATTAGGCCCTTTCCGATGCCTTTGGCGATGCCCCAGCCTTTTTTGGCTCCTTTTCCGACGACTTCACCGGTCTTTTCCGCAACTTCTTCCGCTTTGCCTTTCTTTTCCGTCTTCTTCACCACACTATCACCCCACATCTGTTCGAATGGTGCTGAGAGCTAATTAGTTTGAGTTATGCTTGAATAATGCACAGCTTCTTCACGGTTGTTGCGTGCCTGTTGGTTGTAACATTGACATAAGAATGAAAGTAGAAGTTGAGATTTGAGAACTGTAGACTGAGCATTTGAAGCGAACGGTACGCAATTTTGGGTTTAACTCTCAGAAGCTTCAAGCAGTTTAGTAACTCTCTTTTTCAAATCCACTTCTTGTCTCCTTATAAACTCCCTTCCGGTGAACTCTCTCCAGAGTTTTTTCGTCAAGCCTTTTTTAGTATTGGCCAGAATAGATTCTAACCTTCTTCTTGTATGTTCACTCAGATTCGATTGTTTGCAGCAATATGCAAACCTCAGTGGATCCAATTCTTCGAAGGAATCAAGGATCATTGCGACAGCGTCAAAATGATCTCGGGGTCTTTCGGTCATCAACTTCATTACCAAAACATCCTCAATTGGGGCGACCTCAACACCGACTTCCAAACCTTTATTTTCTTCGAGAGACGCTTTGACACTCTTTTTGCTTGCCTTCGCAAAGATGTCTTCCGGTAACTTGTATTCCCGTCCTGTACTCCAATCAATCACCTTATCCACTGAAATGTGCAGTTCAATAGAAGTACTGTTGATCTTCTTGCTACCCCTTACTCCGAACTCTCTCTGTTCAAAACCATACCCAAGTAGCTCAAAAACGCCGCGGAGAGCGACCAAATCCTTTCTCGTTGTGATAAAATCTATGTCCTTAGTGAATCTCCAACTTCTAGGATTGGTGTAGGCTCTGACCGCGTATCCACCGATTAAGATCAAGCCCATCCGAAAATTTCTTGCTTCTTCGTCGATTCTTTTCAAGTCTTTTAAACTAACGGCCTCTATTTTGCCTTCTTCACTTCTCTCCAAGCTTGACACCCAAATCCTCCAGCACTTTGCGAACAACATCTCGGGGCAAAATTACTTGGATGCCCCACTTTTCACCCAGCTCTCTGTAGCCTTCGAAGCGTTCTTTGGCCCTCTCCAGTTCTTCCACCTCTTTGTGGGTCAGCAGGGCCTTATGCACCAGTTTATTCCGTAATTCCCGAAATCTAGGCAAGAATACTTCATCGCTCGGAAAGATCTCATCGCTTTTTCCAGTCACATCTTTCTTTATGTTTTGGATCATCTCCACGTCGATCAAATGTTCCTGCGCTTCAAAATTCATCACATCCAGTATTAAGCCAAGCCTTCGTGACATTCCCGAGCTCCGTGCAAGGTTTAAAATACCGCCAGAACCGCTCCATTGCATCTTGTTCTTGTTCATCGTGATGATCGCGATGGCTTCGATCGTGCTGACATGGCTCTGCCTTTGCAGGAGTTCTATCACCAAGGGCTCGGGCTTTTCTACGTAGTAGCCTTGCTTCGTCCTTTTCCGTATTCGCTTGATCGGTCTGGTGGAATGAAGAAGTTTAACGTAATTGCTTACCTTCTTTGTCTCTATCACATGCCTGAGGAAAACTCTGGTCTTTTCGTCTGTCAGGAACGCGATCCATTTCCCCTCGTCGTTGGGCTCTGTTTTCACTTCCACGACCTTTGGCGGGTTCATGTAACGATGGTAGCGGTAGGCGGCATGACTCCCTGTTATCACATAAGGCAATTTTTCATCTATGAATACGAATTTTTCCATCAACGTTTGCTTTCTGATTTTTTCCTTTTCTATCAAAGAATACAGCCCAATAACAAATTTTATGTCTTCGGGTGAAATCAGTCTGTACGTTCTTGCCCTGTAGTCAATCTCGCTTCTCTCCTTGTTCACAAACCCTCTCTGCTCCAACTCCCGAAGCGTTTTGATGGTCATGCTTATGCTTATGCCTAGCTCTTGCTTGACGTCCTTGAACGTGAACGCTTCATTTCTGTGCTGATTCCAAAGCGTATTGTAATGTTTTTTCAGCCATTCCGGCATTTGCTTTTGCATCCAGACCACCGGTAAACTAGTTTGATTACATTACCAATTGAGGTAAACTAATTTAAATAGTTTATAAGTACTAGGACCTTACAACGGTGTCGTTGACCAGTTTTAACTAACGACGTCTCTCAGGATGTGTGTATCTACTGTGGAAAGAAGCGGGACCTGACGGTTGAGCATATTCTGCCTCGATCGAGGGGTGGTCCTGACATTGCGGATAACGTGGTCTTTGTCTGTGCGCGCTGTAACTCGTCGAAGGGTGATAAGCGGCTTTATGAGTGATTTGGGCTGAAGAATCGCTACAAGGTTCCGAGAATTGCGGAAGGCAAGTATCTGAAACTGTTGTATGCTCTGCACAAGCGAAGGGGGACCTTGAGGGTGTCTGATGTTTCAGAGCTCTGTCCACGATGCGATCTGGAGAGTAACTGTCCCGAGAAAGAGAATCTGACCGTCTACTGCTTAGAGGGCGTATTCACCAAGGATGAGCACAGCCGATTGACGTCGAGAAGTTGAGTGCGATTTGTTCTCGATCGCTTGGGAATGGGCTTGCGCGCGCAGGATGGAGAAGGGAGGGATGCGCGGAGATGTTCTTGGTAGGTGGAGATTCTGGTTGTGGGAGAGGACGAAGTGGGGTTACGGTGGGCGTGTTACTCAGCGGATTGCCTATTTGAATAAGAATGCTCTGCAGCAGCTGTATACGTATTCTGTGGGAACCTTGCCAAGACCTTATGACCGATCTGTGGTAAGCAACACCTTCATGATTGACCAGGGCATCTTGGAGAAGACCTTGAGCTTACGACTAGCGAATGTTTTTATCCAGCTATACAATCACAGAAATAGAAACCTTCCTATTCTCATCAGAGCATACGAAACAGAAAACAAACTAGAAGAATTCATAGTCCAACCTCAATCAGCGCGCGAGAGCAGATCTAATGAAAAGCGATAAGATTTGCGCGATGCATAGGCGAACTTTTGAAAGAGGTTAATGGATGGATCTGGGAGGAAGGTTTGACAAGGCAACCAACAGTGCTCATTCATAAATGAGACTGTCCATACATTGCATTAGGAGTGGTAGACAGTGGCCCGTTCAACCGTTGGTGTGGAAGCCTCTGACGACGACACCCAATCCATGGTGTCTCTATTGGAGAAAGTGGGACGGATTTTGCAGCCTTTAGACTTGAGAACCGCTTATGATGGGCTTCCGGATGAAGTCACATCTAACCAAGAGAAGTTGACTCGTTTTCTATTGTTGGTGGCTTTCCTTGATCAGCAAGCTGAATCTCCGACAGCTCGTAGAACCGCAGTTAGCATATACAGAAAATTTGGCGAGGATCTCTTCTTCAAACCTCAAAGAGCTCTTCTAAAACTAGATGAATTGGTACCCTTAAAAACGCAGTATAAAATCTCTCTGGCAATTGGTCGGGTACTGCCTCGTTTTGGATGGTTCGTGTTGAGAGTTGGCGGGTTCTTGATTTACGAGATGATGTTAAACGAAAAGAGGCTTTCAGTAGCGTTAGGGGAATGTGAAACACCAAGACAGGCGATTGCGCTCTTACACGGCAATCCAGTCGTCGAGTCCATTCTTAGACATAAAGCAGTACGGATGTATATTTCATGGATTGGGCATCCTGATTTAGGTGTTAATGTATCAAACGGTGTTTGGAACAAAGCTTCATTTGAGATGCCAGTGGACGGGCATGTAGGAAAAGTCTTTTCGAGGACGGGAATGGTGCAAGAAGTAATACATGAGAGAAAGAAGGGAAAAAGCGCGAGATGGAACATAATATCAGCTTCTGAGATGAGACCATCGATTCAAGATGTGACCAGTCAATTTAGCGATGATCCTATAGCAGTTGACCACGGTGCGTTTCAAATAGGATTCCATTGTTGCACAGATAAGGTTGAAAACGTGAGCTGCGACGTATGTCAAAAGAAGTTCTTTTGCGAAATAAGAGATAAGATTGGGTGTGACGGTGTTTGCATACTAAGAGACTATTGCAGGAAGAATCTAACATGGAGAGCATACTGATGGTAACAAATCTCCTTCCTAAGATACGAATCTATCTAACATTCTCTGTGGAGATGATGATAGAGGGACATCCCAGTCGATTTTTTCATCGCTTTGTCTAACATCTCCTTTTTCCAGTGCTAATATCCGATCGATGGTTATTCCTTTGTCCTTCTCAGCAACATAGGTTAGGTATTTGCTTTCTTTTGGTATGGTATCATCAATTATATGTCTAACACTGAAACCTACAGACTCTGCTAAGGGTGCCAAAAATTCTGCAGTGTTGATTGTTTCCTCTCCTATTTTCACATCTCCAACCACTATGAAACATGCTCTATTATCATCCAATACGCGAAACATCTCTCTCATGCTTTCTTTCAGGAACTTGCCATATTTTCGCTTAGATCCCGTCTGAACAAGTTTTTTCCTAACCTCCTTAAAATCATACCCGAGGAACCACAGCCTAAGCCAGTTATCCCAAGCGTACGTTTGAGCATTGAAATAGGGCGGAGAAGTTACAATGAGGTCGATAAATTCGTTTTCTAGAGGAAGAGATCTAGCGTCGAGTTGATAAGCCCTACCTCTAACTTGAGGTAGTCCATCAGACAAGACCGTTTTTGCCTTCTTGATAAGACAATGAATCACATTCCTTTTCGGTCTAATCAGATTATGTTTTTTTGTGTACTCCTTTACGTAGTTTGGCGACATCGAGTACGAATGAGAACAAGGTAAGGAAAGACTGATTTCCGAGCTTCCATGAAGAATTCCACACATTAATGCTTTTAGGAAGATTCCTTCGTCTGAGTTATCATTCTTGACAGCATTCTTTACTGCGATTATTTGACGTAGTGTTTCAGGATGATAGAAGACCTCGACATTGTCAGCAACCTCGTTTACATCAACGTCTTCGATTGTATTGTCAATTTCTTTTTTCTTTCCTTGCAGGTATTCCTGAAATCTCATGAGAGAGACAGGCCTCACTTTTGAATGCGTTAAGATGAACGCCTCGGGCGCGATATCGTTGCCTATTCCAATCCTTCCGGCGAGACATGCCTCAAGTGGAGCTGTCCCCTTGCCTGAGAAGGGATCGAGCACCTTACCTTCAAGAGAAGAGAATTTTTTGATGAAAAAGTGAGCAAGAGAAGGAGGAAAAGATCCTGTTCTGGAGCAGGTGCTATGGAGACTGTGGCCCCAAGTTCGGTTTGTTTCCTTCCAGCTGTCTCTTAATTCGTAGCTGCGCACATGCTCATAAGTCATCAAGAGTAACCTTCTACGGTTCTTACTTCATAGCAATAACAACTTGCAATTGAAAATTAATAAACTAATTGTGTTGTCTCTTCCATTTCTCTAAAATGAGAAGGTATCCAGAGTAGTCCCACGAGTCGGCAAAGCATGCATGTGTATTGATCTATTGCATACCTTAAGATTATTACTATAATCCATTTTCCGGTGGACAAATCGAAATCTCATCGCAACGCTTTTCAGATTGAAAATCAAACCCCGTTTGGGAAGACATTATGTCTTCAGAGATTGTTGGACAATATCCGTTAGAGTCTCTTCAAATTTATTTCAATGGCTCTTTGGAGATTCAAGAAGAAATGATTAGGAAAGGGTTTCATGTTCCATTAATCACTCCGCTTCCAATAATTTACGGGGACATGGCTGGCTATGAAGATGACAGAACTAGCAGAACGGCTTTGAAACCAGCGATACTTCATCCAAGAAAGTACGGAAAATCCTTAGAAGAAATGGGCTGGACGGATGTAGGGAGAAAAATTATAGTTCCAAATGAAAGAGCAAAGCTCCTTTTAAAGCTTGAAAAGATTGATTCCAAATTCCTGTTACATTTCACGCCGAAATTTGAGCCAGTTTCTCCTGGATATCACCTTGAAAAAGCTTCCTACCGAGGAATCAACCCCACTAGATGGAAGAACTGGGCAGCCTTCTACACCAACATTGCAGACTTAATCAAAATCATTGATGATTTAACTGCAAAGATAGGCTTTCCTAGAAAGCTATGCTCCAAGAGGGTGTACTTGAAACACGAGAAACTGCGCAAAGGGGGCGGCCATGAGGATACTTATTTCGTGAGCTTTGACAGAGATTGTCATGGCATTGAGCCATATTCATACAGCTTGTGTATGGGTTGCTGGGATTACGTGATGGATTACCTCGAACAGGAGATTAAAGAGCATGAGAGGCTGCGATTAGAGAAGCCAAGTATTGGCGTGAAGTTGAGACTTGAAAAGGATCCTGATGTTCCTGTAAGGCTGAAAATCGGCGTGTCTAAGATGACCGAAAAAAGACCCCAGTTCATGGTAAAATTTTCGACCATTCCGACTGCGTCGAAAACAATCACTGGAATAGATAAGGAGGGAAAGCCTCTTACAATTGAGGGAAAGCCCCGAGGGAAATGCGTTTGGTGCGACCACAAAGAGAGAATTAATGAGCTGGTAATGGACGCCTTCGAATTTCTTAGGGCTGCTTGTGCCGCCAGACGTTTCTGTCTTAATACTGATGGGCCCTTAAAAGATAGGAACTGCTCGCTATGTTTTTCCACACGCCTACGCCCCCCTGAGTGGTTTCCCAAAAAGAACATTCAGAAGCAACCACCACTTGACTATTTCTAAGACTGAGCGCGCGTCATTCATCATATAGTTCAGCAAGGCCAACATACTAGCAGATGACCTCTTATCGAATGATATTATATACTAGCATCGCCTATTACATGCGATCAACATGCCAATGGTTTACGTCTCTGAGAGAACTCTTGAACTAATAGAGCTGGTTTTCGAGCATTTACGCAAAAACATTGATGCCCCAAGTCGCGTCGTGAAAGCTGATGTTATCCATATCGCTATCGATGAGTATGCGAGAAAGCTTGGGTTAAAGGAGAAATGAAAATGCGTACGTGGCACAAAATCACGTTTGGCGATTGTAGAAATATGGAGGAAATCCCTGATGGCACAGTGCATCTAATGGTTACCTCCCCACCATATTACAACGCCCCTTTTGATTATCCAGGTTTGTTCAAAAGCTACGATGAATTTCTTGGGCTTATGAAGGATTTTGCCAAGGAGCTTCATAGAAAGTTAGCACCTGGCAGAATAGCTGCTTTTGTCACCGATGATATGTTGGTTAAAGGAGTGAAGTATCCCATAGTATCTGACATAACAAGAATAATGACGGATACTGGTTTCCGCTATAGAGATAGAATAGTGTGGAGAAAACCTGACGGATACGTCAGAATCAGTCACAGAAGCGGTGTGCTTCTTCAGCATCCATACCCAATGTACTTCTATCCCGATAATCTTCAAGAAAATATCATAATTTTTCAGAAAGGCAAATTCGACTATAAGTATGTCAGAGAACTAGATGCCAAGATTAAAGAAGCTTCAAAGATTGACTTGGATGAATTTCAAAAGAATAAGTGGTATCTTACTATTTGGAAAATAACAAACGTTCTTCCTTTAGAGGGACGACTTGAGAAGGGTATAGCAGCGTTCCCAGAAGAAATTCCTCGGCGCTTGATAAGGCTATACTCTTTTGTCGGTGAAACAGTGCTGGATCCATTTTTAGGGTCCGGAACAACAACAAAAATGGCGAAAGAGCTTGGTCGAAATAGTTATGGTTATGAAATGGATCTTGAACTCAAAAATGTCGTCTTGGAAAAAGTAGGCTACTCTCCTAATCCTTCCACAGACGACAGAATTGAGATGAAGGAAAGAAAGGATGCTCAAAGACTCAGAACTTTCCTACAAAAAAGAGTGCGAAAACAAAAATCACTGATGGGGAAACATAAAGCAAAAGAAGTGAAGATGTACAAAAGAAATGAAGAAGACACAGCCACGCCTTTAAAGACAAGAAAGAAGAAACGTCCAAAATACAGAAAAGACTGGAAAGCGCGACTAGAATGGGTGGATGCAAGTGCTAGGACCCTTGTTTCTCAGCTGATTGAGAGAGTTGAAGACAAACTGCCCCAAGTTTTTCATGTGCCAAAACATAGGTGGTACTACTTCTATAAAGGTGAGTCGGGAAAGCCTGAATCTCTTTTTGCCGTACTAACAATTACGAAACGCAAAGTTCATGTTCGAGTAGGAGTCAATGCGAGTAAATTCATTGACAAGAGCAATCTTACAAAGCCATACAAAAAATGGTTCTTCAAGACGAAAGTAGAGGAAAGAGATTTTACGGTTAGCAGACCTGAACAACTAGATTATGCATTGGAGCTTTTGCAACAGTCCTACTCCCTTGTGCGTTGAATATTGCTAAGCATATGCGCATGCGCACGCATCTTGGACTCTTTCCTCTCTTTCGTTCATGCATGGCCTGCGACACCATTCCAGTTCTTGAGAAGACTTTTCCAATAATGACCATCAACAGGCATTGGAAAAGCTGATTTATCTCATGCACCCTTAGAAACATCTATTCCGAAGTCAGGATGTCCTATCCGAGAAACGTACATCCTTACAGCGTTGTCTCTAAGAATAGATTCAACTATAGGATTACTATGTAAGAAACCAATGGCTTCTGCAGGAGTTATGCACTAACCCAGTTTTCCAGAAAGTCTATTTTTCTTTAACATCATCTCATAAATTAAAAATCCCCAAACTCTCAGCACAAACAAACCGAATCTTGGCAGGACTTTTCCTATAGCGGGAGAGGTCTTGTAACCATTCTTTCAAACGGACCAATTTCTCCAATCGAGTAAGAGTCTCTTTCGGTTTGAAAAATAGATCATCACCAAATACTTCATGAATCTTGATTGCAGTGCTCTTTGCAGCTGGCGATTCGGCATGTTGATCGAGGAAAGCGACCAATAGTAAAAATCTTACCAGTTTCTCTGTATCAGAGATTAACTCTTTGGAAAGCTGCCCTGTTATTTCATTTAATTCCAATGGCTGTATTTTCTTCCCTACAGATTCCAAAATCTTAAGCATGGCTTCGGTTTCAGAATGAGAGGCTCTCTTTCTAACAGGTGACCTAGCCAATTTATTAATTCCAGCTTGTATCTCTTGTAGTTGGATAGTGAATTTAGACAATTCCATAGCTTATATGCGTACGCGCATAATGAAGGAAATGGCAAAAGACAAATTAGCCAGGTTTTCATTAACGCTATGTGATCAAAGAAAATAGTCGTATCAGGTAGGTGCTTTTGTGACCACATACAAATTCAAAAAGGATTACAATTCATCTTTTATTCCATCTAAGTATGGTGATAAAGGCCTCATGCTATATGCTTTGGCTTTGAAACATGATGTTGATGATGTTGATTCTCTTGCAGCTAGTTCTCTAACTGATAATGTTGATGATAAAGGAATAGACATTTTGCATTTTCTTCCCGAGCAAAAAACCGCAATTATAGTACAAGGGTATATGGCTGAAGATGAGACAAAACCCGCAGCAAAATCATCAAAGGCTTCCGATTTTAATTCAGCCATTTCATGGGCTTTGTCTCAAACGTTGGATAAAGTCCCTGAAGCAATCAGAGTGCAAGTTTCTGATTTAAGGAGTTCAATAAAGGATGATGAAATCAATCATATTGAATTCTGGTATGTTCATAACCTAGATGAATCGGAAAATGTGAAGAAAGAGTTGGATATCGTTAAAGCAACCGCAAAATCCCTACTGCAAACTCATTTTCCTGAAAAAAGTGTCTCTGTCAGTTCTTTAGAAGTGGGTAATAATGCAATTGAAGATTGGTATAGAAACAAAACACAAACAATAATGGTTGATGATGAGATTGAAGCTCAATTAAAATATGGGGGATACGAAATAAAAAGCAAGGATTGGAAAGCGTTTGATACTACTGTTTCGCTCAAATGGTTGCATGGATTGTATAAAGAGTATGGTACCGCCTTGTTTTCGGCGAACATTCGGGGTTATTTAGGCAGCAAATCACAAGATATTAACAATTCAATTAAGGAATCGTGTTCAGACCAACCTGGTAATTTTTGGGTGTATAATAATGGAATAACTTGTCTTGTACACGAATATAGCTACGATGAACCAAACAAAAGAATTGTTTTAAAGGGAATTTCAGTAGTAAACGGTGCTCAAACAACAGGAGCTGTTGGTTCAATAGAAATTCCATCAGAAGGATTTGTACCAGCAAGATTTGTTGCTTCAGATAAAAGAGAAATTTGGCAAGAAATAATTCTGTTTAACAATAGCCAAAACAGGATATTTTCATACGATTTTAGAAGTAATGATGAAATTCAGAAAAGACTTCGAAACGAATTTGATACAATTCTAGGTACAGATTATACTGGGAGACGAGGCGGAGCTGAAGACATAGTAAAAAGAAATCCCAACCTTATAGGCACAGAAAAGGCTGGAATTTCTCTGGTCGCTTTTCATGGGAATCCCCATTTGACATATCATAAGAAATCTCAGATATGGTATGACGAAAACTATGGTAAATATTACAATAGCGAGTTGACTGCAAAACATCTTGTTTTTACTTATTCTCTATATGTAGCTATCCAAAATAAAAAGGACGAACTTCGAGATGATCTGGAGAATCTGACAGGCCTTCAAGAAGAAGAGTATAAGTTTTTCAGAAAAAGAGGTGGCATGCGATTATACCTATCGGCTATTGGTCAATGCATGGAAGAAATCTTGAACCAGAAAATACCTAATCCTAAGAAACTATCTTTTGGCAATGTATCTTGGAAACAAGCTGTTGAATACTGGAAAGGAGTGGTAGACTTAACGGTCATGTACTACGATCGCCTCCTACCTGGAGTGGAATTTGGAATACTGAAAGAAGAATATGTAAAGTCATCGATAGCCGATTTCAAAAAAGCTATAGCATCCCAAGTTGCCTCTGAACCTTCGAAATATGATAGCTTCAAAGAAAAAATCAAAATGAAATGAATGTGTTCACACATGTGTTTGGCTTAAATCTCTGGTACAAGCATATAATATAGATATGACCAATTTTTAAAAGAGGGATTGGCAGTGTCATGTATGACTCGAGAGGGAGATAAAACGCGGATATATATAACACATTGTTCCGCCAAGAAGGGCGGTTCTTTGAAGAAAACCCAAAGGCTATAATAGAGAGTTGTCTATTTTCGGATTTTTCCTTGTTCTCCAATAGTTCAGCCTTTTCTTTGTAGGGCTCTTTACACTTTTAGTAGGCCTAGTGCGTATTTGACATGTTCGTAGCATTCTTCTCCACATAGTTCATAGTATACACGGTCATCGCGGAAGAGAACATACGCCTTCTGTGATCTATAACCGTCACATGATCTTATCTAACATTGAAGTGCTCAAGCACCGGGGCCTCAGATCTCGACCCCACCATTCTTTGAAGACACCAAGCACCTCGTGGTCTCCTAAGGCACTGATACCCTTCTCAACGCCGTGCTCATTTGTTGTTGCGGGAAAACCTGCCCGGCAACACCGGAACAACTACGCCCTCTCGGAGAAACCTGCCCACGCCTCGAATCACCTTAGAAGTAGTTGTGGGTGTGCACCAAATTTCGGAAACGGCACCACAACTGCAGTCTTCCGATTAGCTACCCATGCTTCGCGTTATGATGGAAATCATTAACTGGCTTCATTCGAGGAACATGCGAAACTATAACAAGGCTGATGATACGTGTTTCTTCTGAGTGATCAGGCGTGGACAATGTTTTCTTAGGCACCTCGGGCTGGAGCTACACGGAATGGATCGGCCCCTTCTACCGCAAAGGCGAAAAAAGCATGCTCCGCGCCTACGGCAGCATCTTCAAAACCGTTGAAATCAACTCCACCTTCTACCGCTACCCCACCGACAAAATGACCATGGGCTGGAACAGATACAGCCCCACCAACTTCATCTATTCCGCCAAACTCCCCAAACTCATCACCCACGACAAAAAGCTTGATTTAGCAGCGGGCGTCGAAGACGACCTCAACCGATTCTGCGAAACCATGCGGATTCTGCTGCGCGACGGCAAACT
>Ga0224501_10002921_pt1 | contig 13452 bp, 7 predicted proteins | sample SF_Oct11_sed_USG_4_FD_169105 | JGI IMG/M metagenome (GOLD analysis project Ga0224501, IMG submission 169105) | Sediment microbial communities from San Francisco Bay, California, United States - SF_Oct11_sed_USGS_8_1 | ecosystem: Environmental > Aquatic > Marine > Sediment | place: USA...
GCGCCAAATTTGGACTGCTCTTCTCGTTCTACGCCCTTCCCAACCTCCTCTTCCTGTTGGTTGTCGCCGGTTTTCTCCTCGACCGCCTGGGCATCAGAAAGGCGGGCACTGTTTATGTTTTTCTCATCCTTCTCGGCTCGCTCATCACCTCCCTCGGGGCCGGAAAATCGTTCACCGCCATGCTCATCGGCCGCATGGTCTTCGGCTTCGGGTCAGAAGCTACCATCCTCGTCACCAACAAGGTCATCGCCCGCTGGTTCAAAGGAAGGGAGCTGGGATTCGCCTACGGACTGAATATCACAGTGATGAGACTGGGCACGATACTCGCGCTGAACACCTCAGCCCAGATCGCGGATGCCACGGGTGCGTGGCGCTGGTCGGTGTGGGCGGGAACGATGGTGATGTTCGTCTCTTTCATCGTCTTCCTCATCTACCTGGCGATGGACAGGGACGTGGATAAAGAAATAGAAGCGGGAACAGAGGAAAAAATTGTCGTTAAAGATATCCTGAAATTTAACTCCGCCTTCTGGTTCATCTGTTTTCTCTGCATGACATTCTACTCGGCTGTTTTCCCGTTCACCAATCATGCTCCAAGGTTCCTGCAGATGAAGTTCGGCATTTCGGCTGCCAAGGGAGGCCTGTATACATCCCTGATCATGACCGCCTCGATGATCTTCACTCCTCTACTCGGCCTCCTGGTGGACAAGCTCGGCCACCGGGGAAAGATCATGATCTTCGGGTCGCTGCTCATCGTACCGGCTCATCTGCTGCTCGGGCTGACCTATCTCCATCCGGCTGTTTCCTTCGTCATTCTCGGCATCTCATTCTCGCTCGTGCCCTCGGCTCTCTGGCCGGCTGTGCCCATCCTGGTCAAGGAAAAATTCCTGGGGTCTGCCTTTGGCATCATCGCCTGGGTCCAGATGCTCGGTCTTTTTGTCTTTCCCTGGCTGGCGGGCAAGGTTGTCGACCTCTCGGGGGATGACTACACCAGCATGGAGCTGATGTTCGCTTCGCTCGGGTTCGCCGGGCTGGTTTTCGCACTCCTGCTCCTTGCTTCAAACAGGAAGCACAAACTGGATCTGGAACTCCCGACAAAAGAGGCTCAGGCCATGGCAGACGCCTCTTCCTGACTCAAGGCTGGGCGGCAGTATCTCTTCTCCATAACTTCAATACGTTGAGGATGATGTTCATGGAATAGATATAGATGATGTAAATCCCTGTGAAAGCTGTGATCAAATTGATCGGAGCCGAGACCAGAACAAGGATGAGAAGAAGCGGAAGAGCGATTATGCCCAGCACTACTTTCTTCCGGATGATCAGATGGATCACGACCAAAAGCGCGATAAATATCAGGAATAGATGCAAAGAAACCCATTTGTGACTGATCATCTGATAAAAATAATAAGCCATGATCCCGATGGCCGTTCCTATCCCTTTTCCTCCTTTAAAGGACAGATAAAAGGGGAAAACGTGACCGGCCACGGCCGCTGCGCCGGCAAGATGGACAAAAAGCGCATCTGCTCCCAGCAGGGAGGCCATGCCCACAGCCAGCAATCCCTTGGAGACATCGATAACGATGACTGCGACCGCTGCTTTGAGTCCGAGGACTTGATAGGCATTCGTACCGCCGGCGTTCCCGTCGCCATGCTCCCGTATATCGATGCCTTTGAGCCATCTTCCCAGAAAATACGAAGGGGAGAAAGAGCCGATCAGGTAGCCCAAAGGAATGCTTAACACAGAGACAAGAGTCATTTGAGTTCTCTTTATTCCTTACAGGAAGTGGTCATAAAAATCAATCAAAAAATAACATATCTTCAAGCCATGCAACCGCAACTGTTCCAGCCCCCCTTTCCATGATTGATAAGGCTTTTTAAGAACGGCAGCCTATTACGAAGAAAAGCAACTTCCCAAAACCAATCTATCACTTTGTATTATTTTGGACAAAAGACACTGACTTATCTACTCCACAATCAGGTACGAAACAGCCCAGGTTCCTGGCCCGGTGGCTGTCGCGATCAACGGGGACATCTCAACCTGCCAGACCTCCTCGCACTGGAAATTCTTTTCCAGCCTGGCTCTCACAAGATCGGAGATCTTCCTGTTGTCCACGTCGTTCACAAAACATTTGATCTTTCGGGCATTGAATTTATCCAGGTCGGACTTTATCTTTTTCAATACCCAGTTTATGGCCTGATTATGGGTCAATGTTTTCCCAGCCGGGACAATCATCCCTTCCTGGGTTGTTATGATGGGCTTGATGGACAGAGTCGTGCCCAAAAGAGCGGCAGCTTTACCGATCCTTCCTGTCCTGGCCAAATACTTCAACGTTTCAAGGGTGATGAATACTCTGCTTCTTTTGCTCATGGAGTAGACCTGATCGATAATCTCATCAACAGTTTTTCCTGCCTCAGCCAAACGATAAGCCTCTAAAGCCACCAAGCCCAATTTGCCCAGAACGCTTCCCACATCGCATAATTCGATCCTGACACCTTTAAACTTCTCTCTCAATTGATGAGCGATGTTATAGGTCTCTGTCAACTGCGAAGGGATCATCAGGTAAATGATCTCGTCCGCCTCCTGGCTCAGACGTCCGAATCTTTCCTCAATATCCTGGGGGGCTGGATGGGACGTCCCCGGCCAATCCTTTGCCTGGCGCAGCTTTTTATAAAAGGCCTTCAAGTCAAAGCTCGGGTCCTCCCTTATGCTTTCCCCCTCGAAATTGACATAGTAGGGGACCAATTCTATCCCTAATTCATCGGCTGTTTCCCAGGGGATGGTGGATATAGAGTCGACCATGATCTTGATTCTGGACATCAGGCAATCCCGACTATGAAGTGATAATGAAGCTGGCCGCCGTAATACCATTGAATCTCTTTCTCTGAAAAATGAGACTCGATCAAGCTCTCTATTTCGGTCATCTTAGCTTCCCGCACCTCTTTTCCTCGATAGATCATGACAGCCTCATCCTCAGGACCGACCATCTTGGCTAAAAGACCCAGGAGGGCTGAGCCCAGGTCATCAGCTTTCACCTGAATCCGGCCATCAGAGATCCCGATATAGTCATTCCTGCCTATTGCAAACTCCGGAGCCTCACAGGGTCGAACAGCCCGCGCCACAGCTCCGCATTTGATCTGGGAGAAACTCTCTTCCATGAGTCTTAAATTAGCGGAGAGTGAATTCTGCGGGTCAAAACTCAGTAAAGCGGCTATCCCTTCCTGGACTGTCTTCGTCGGCAGGACTTTGACTTCTTTGGGAAGCAGCCGGGATGCCTCCAAAGCGGACGGTAAAATATCGCCGTCGTTGGGAAAGAGGATCACGACGCGACACTCAACACCTGCACAGGCCTCTAATAACTCCTCGACAGAGGGTTTGGACCTGGTAAAAGTCACCACAGCATCCGCTCCAGTTTCATAAAGAATTTGAGAGAATCCTTTTCCAGGAGAGACAGCCACAATTCCAATTTTATTCTGGGCAAGTAAGGCCTTCTGCTGGGCCAGCATGTCGTCTTTAGCCACAAGAGTGAACTTTCCGAATGACGCGGATTCTCTCTCTACTTTTTCAGGAAAATCGGTATGAATGTGCACCCTGACCCTGTTCTCTATCTGGCTGACTACCAATGAATCTCCCAAGCTGGCCAGAGAAGAGCCAATTTTTTCTGCAGATACTGAATTTCCTTCCACAAAAAACTCTTGAGAAAACCTGTAATGAAGACAGTTACTGCAGGTGGAATAATCTACAAAAGGTAAAGATAACCTATCCTTCTTAACAACCTCCGCTTTTTTTCCTTCGGCAACAGAAAGAAAGGCTTTTAATATGCTGAGGAAACCCTGACCTCCTGCATCCACGACTCCAGCCCGTTTCAGCTGAGGAAGAAGTTCGGGAGTTTGCCTTTGGGCATGGTCTGCTGTTTCCAGTATCTTTTTAAAAAAGGTATTCAAGCTTTCCTTTGAAGATATCTCCTTGACCTTTTGAGCCACAGCATTCATCACAGTGAGAATCGTTCCTTCAACAGGGTTCCTGACCGATTGATAAGCTTTCTTTGTTCCTTCTATGAGAGACTTGGAAAAATTGCTGATATCCAGTTTATCAGTCAATTTCAGACTCTGGGCAAACCCCTTGAAAAAATTAGCCAGGATCATTCCTGAGTTACCTCTCGCTCCCAACAGACACTGATCGGCAACCAGACTCGAGAGTTGAGATATGGTGGAACACGGATTCCGATTCACTCCCTCAACAGCCGCTTTCACCGTCAAGGTCATGTTCGTCCCGGTATCTCCATCCGGCACAGGAAAGACATTCATGGAGTTTATATACTCTTTCTCAGCATCCAACACCATGTAAGCAGCAACGACCATGTCTTTGAACACATGAGGAGAAATCTCTTTCTGCTCTTTTGTCACTCTTGATTCTTCATCATTCAGACAGATATTTGGCTTTTCTTATTTGTAATCGGGAAAATGTGCCCGGCGACGCAAATTCTCCAGGATGTCTTTGATCTCCAGATCAGACCTCCCCTCTACCTCTATTGTTTTATCTATTCCTGCCAGTAAACCAATAACTCCCCCTGTTAAGAAACCAATGCCTCCTCCTCCCGCCGCCGCAACCAATGTCAAAAGCATCCTGAAAAGATTTGCCCATTCATCTGAATTTTCCCCGTCTATGGCCAATAAGCCATACAATATGCCGCTGAATCCGCCGACAACAAATCCGATACCCGCCCCTTTCAGAAACTTTGATTTTTTTAAGATTTTAATCATCCTGGTATCTTTGATATCAACAGTCACATCAAGCGATGAGACCAGCATTATAAGGGAATCCTGCTTCACCGCAATCAGCTCACCCCTCAGCTGCTGTCCATCTTTCTTTAAAATCAAGAGCTCTTCTCCATGCTTTCTCTCTCTGGCCAGCAGGTCTGTTGAGGTTATCAAAAAAAGGAGAGCCATGATCACTGCTAAGAGCCTGGATTTCATTTCTCTTATCTCACCCTGGGTATTATACTCCGATTCCCGGGATGAGAAAATATTCTTCCAGTAAGTATTTCTATCGCCATGATGAGGGGAGCATTTGACCTGATGAAGAAGTGCGGCGACGCTTCTACTCCATCCAAAGCCCATGGTGAAGGGTGGGAGGGTCTTGGCTAGGATGGAGGGAAACCGCCGCTGTAACAGATTATACATTTTTCCCAATCGTGAGATCGTTCAAACAAGGAATTCAATCCTGAGTGAACAAACTAATATTAACGCAATAATTCGTTTAACATCCTCTATTGAGCGAGCCTGGATGCCGCTCTCAAGCCTCCGTAGCGGAGGGGGGACCCGTCGGTTTATCCGATGGGGGGAACCGACGGGACAGGTTCCCTCGGGGTCCGGGGGCTAAGGGTGGCTTCAGGCCGCACAGAGATTGTAACCTTATTTACTGCATTTACATTAGATAACTATTTGTGTCTAAGGGCAGAATAGATTATTATGAAAGATGTAATATTGTATAAATTATTTAGAAATTATCAAAAAATTACGGAAGAAAATGCAACTGTTTTCGTCTAAACTGTGGTTTTAGAGTACGACTCTAATCATTCAAAGTGAATGGTACAGGATAAAAGGCCGTTCGGAAAGTTGCCGGACTGATTGATCCGGGAACAGGAAACGTTCGGCAGGAAAAAATGAACCGATTATCAATTAGGTGAGTGATCATGCGAAAAATATCCGTCTTTATTCTGGTTATGTCCCTAATCCTGGCTGTAGGCTGCGGAAAATCCAGCGAAAGCGGCATGGACAGGGGTGCGAACCCAGGGGAAAAACCGCAGGCCGGGAAGGCCTCGACGAAAAACGATCCCCCGACTCAAGCCGGACAAAAACCAGGTTCCAAACCTCAGAGTGGCAAGGAGGTCGACATCGATAAACTCGATATCCCCGACCAAGTGAAAGAAGCCATCAAATCCGGGCGTATCCCGAAGGAGCAGATCCCTGAGATTCTTGCGCGATTCCAGGGCCAAAGCGGTCCAGGCGGTGAAGCTGTTCCGGTGAATGTGGCGCCGGTCCAGCGAAAAAACCTCAACTCCTACCTTGTCCTCAACGGCATCGTCGAGCCTGAGCGTAAAGTGGAGGTCTTCTCCCGCCTTTCTGCCTATGTCAAACAAATTGTGAAGGAAGAAGGCGCCTATGTCAGAGAAAACGATGTCCTGGCTCTTCTCGACGACACAGAGATCAAAATCAGCTACGAACAATCCAAGATCGAACTGGAACAGGCCAAGCTCAGCCTGGAAGAGGCTGAGAGCAACTACACCCGCAACCAGGAGCTGATCAAGCGCAATCTCATTTCCGAACAGGATTTCCAGACTCAGGAAGCCCAGTACAAGCAGCGGCAGCTCGATTACGAGAACCGCACGGAGAATTTTAAAAACCTCCAGCTTCAGTTGAGCTGGACCAAGATCCGGGCACTTTCCGAAGGCTACATCACCGAGCGTTTGATCGAAGTGGGCAGTCGCGTCAACAGCAACCAGCAAGTCTACACCATCGAAGATTTCAAACCCCTGCTGATCCGTGTCTTCGTCCCCACCTCTGACTCCATCAAGCTTGAGACAGGCATGATGGCAGAGGTGGCTACTGAAGTCTTGAAAGGAAAAGTTTTTGACGGCAGTATCAAATTGATCAATCCCCGGATCGATGTCCAGACGGGAACGGTCAAAGTCACGATCGAGGTCTTCGACGAATCCCTCAACCTGAAGCCGGGGATGTTCGTGGAAGCCCGGATCATCATCGGAATGAAAGAGAACGTCCTGGTTATCCCGCGCAAAGCCATCCTGTATAAACAAAATATGACCTATGTTTTCGTTCTGGATCGAAATCAAGCATTCCAGCGTGAAGTCACTCTGGGCCTGAGCGAAGAGGACGACATGGAAGTCATCAGTGGTCTGGAAGAAGGCGAAACCATCGTCGTGGTCGGAGTCGAAGGGCTTAAAGACGGCCAAAGAGTTGACGTGATCCAATGAAAATCGTCAAGTTCTCTCTCAATCGTCCGGTGTCCATCTCCATGTTCACCATCGCCGCGATCATTTTCGGCTTCATTGCTTATACTAAACTCAACCTGAACCTGCTGCCAAAGATATCCTATCCCACGCTCACCATCAAGACAGAATACCCCGGCACCGCTCCTTCAGAGATCGAGAACATCATCTCTAAGCCTATTGAAGAGACCTGCGGAGTCGTGGATAATGTCATGCGCATTTCTTCGGTCTCTCGTGCGGAGCTATCCGAGGTGACAGTCGAGTTCGCCTGGCACACCAATATGGATTTCGCCACCCTGAAACTCAGGGAAAAGCTGGACCTTCTGCGCCTTCCAGTCGGAGCCGCCAAACCGGTCATCCTCAGGTACGATCCCAATCAAGAACCCATCATGAAACTGGGTCTGACCGGCGACGCTGATCTGGGACGTATCCGGTACATCGCCGAGAGAGAGGTGAAACAGGCCCTGGAAAGCATCGAGGGTGTTGCGGCCTGCTCCATCTCCGGAGGCCTGGAGGACGAGATCCACATCGACCTCGACGAGCAAAAGCTCAGTCTTCTCAACATCCCCGTTACCACCGTGGCCAACCGTCTGGCCCAGGAGAACGTCGATCTCTCTGCCGGGATCCTCAAGCAAAAAGACAGCCAGTTTCTGGTCCGGACCGTTAATCAATTCAAAACCGTTGAGGAGATCAAAGACATCATCATCGAAAAACGGGGAGATGTCCAGATCAAGCTGGGCAGTATTGCGGAGGTGTTCCGCGGCTATAAAGAACGCAAGGTCATCTCACGCATCAACGGCCGGGAATGCATCGAAGCGGCCATCTACCGGGCGGCAGATGCCAATACGGTCTCAGTGGCCAACGCTGTCACTGAAAGACTGAAAATGGTGCAGGAGAGCATCCTGAGGCCCCGGAATATGGAGTACCTGGTCATAACCAATCAATCCAAATTCATTAAAAACACCATCCAGGAAGTCAAGCAGACCGCTATCATCGGGGGAATACTGGCCGTCCTGGTCCTTCTCTATTTTTTAAAAAATTTTCGCAGCACATTGATCATCGGGGCAGCCATACCGATTTCCGTCATCATCACCTTCTTTCTTATGTATTCCTCCAAAATCTCCTTGAATATCATTTCTCTGGGCGGACTGGCGCTCGGGATCGGGATGCTGGTGGATAACTCGATTGTGGTGCTGGAGTCTATCCAGCGTTATCGGGAAAAAGATGAGGGATTGTACAATGCCGCCCTCAAAGGAACAGCCGAGGTGGCCGGAGCGGTGACCGCTTCCACGTTCACCACAGTGGCGGTGTTTTTCCCGATCGTGTTCGTGGAGGGTATCGCCGGCCAGCTGTTCAAGGATATGGCCCTGACAGTGACCTATTCCCTGCTGGCTTCATTAGTCGTTTCTCTGACCCTGGTCCCCATGTTCAGTGCGATCATGCGTCGTGAAAATGCAAAAGAATGGCTGACAAGAGTACTCAAAATCCTGTTCAAACCCCTGGATAAGCTGTACGAACAGATCTATCTTACGTATAAAAAGACCCAGGACGCCACTTTTCGACGCAGAAAAATCATTATTGTCAGTGTGCTCGCCCTCTTTGCGGTTGCCGTCTTCATGACCCGCTTCATGGGCCAGGAGCTGATCCCGGTCATTTCTCAGGGAGAATTTCTGATCAATGTCGAATTCAAGCCCGGAACCTCTCTCAAAGAGAACTCTGCCATCATCACCGATATATCTGATATGCTTAAAAAATATGATGAAGTCGACAGCATCTACGAGCTGATCGGGAAAGGATCCCGGGGAGGCATATCCTTTCAAGAAGAGCGGGAAAACCTCTCTGAATTCGTCATCCGCTTGAAACCGGGAATCCTGGGTAGAAAGGAAGACCGGATCATGGAGCGGGTGAGAACCGATCTGGAAAATTTTCCCACCACACAAATCAAAGTCTACAAGCCTCGCCTTTTCTCTTTCAAAGCTCCGCTTGAGGTCGTGGTGTCAAGCAACGACCTGGACACGATCAAACAGGTTTCCGACGAACTCCTGGAAAAGCTCAGGGGCGTGGAGGGAATCATCGACCTGAAGTCCAGCATGGAAGAAGGCTATCCGGAAATCCAGATCATCTTTAACCGGGCCGTCCTGGCTTCCCAGGATATGACGATCAACTCCGTGGGATCCCAGATAAGAAACAAGATCGAAGGCGAAGTCGCCACACGGTTCATCGAAAGCGACCGGGAGGTCGATATCCGGGTCCGTCTCTCCGAGGACTCCCGAGACCGGGTGGAAAAGATCAGCCGCATCTACATCCGAAACGGACTGGGCGTCATGGTACCGCTGAAGGCGCTGGCAGAGATCCAAATCAAAGAAGGGCCGGCAGAGGTTCGGCGCATACTCCAGCAAAAATCCGCGGTCATCACCGGAAATATCTCGGGTATTTCCCTGGATGAGGCCAAAGAGAAAGTCATGGCCAAAGCCGCGACCATAGATTGTGGTCCTGAATGTTCGATCTATTTGGCCGGACAGAGCATGGAACAGGATGTGGCTTTTTCCTCCATGATCTTTGCCATCTTTCTGGCCGTGTTCCTGGTCTACCTGGTCATGGCCTCCCAGTTTGAATCCTTTAAAAAGCCGTTCATCATCATGTTCACCATCCCTCTGGGCATCATCGGGGTGGTGATCGTGGGGCTCATATTCAGCATATCCATCAACGTCATCGTGCTCATCGGTCTGATCATTCTCTCCGGCATCATCGTCAACAACGCCATCGTGCTGGTGGATTATATCGGACGGCTGCAGAAACAAGGGATGAGGAAACTGGAAGCGATCAAAACCGCTGCCCAGGTGAGGTGGCGGCCGATCCTGATGACGACGATAACGACCGTTCTGGGGCTTACGCCCATGGCCCTGGATTTCAACGAAGGGTTTGAGATCCGCATTCCCCTGGCATTGACCCTGATCGGAGGCTTGATCTTCGGAACATTCCTGACCCTGGTGTTTATCCCTCTTGTCTATAATGCGGTAGTCAGAGACACCGCAGTCACCGAGGAGAAAGAAAGCGGCTTGATGCACCTCATCAAAAGCGCAAAAGTAGCCCTTTCTCTTGATAAAGCGAAAACGAGTAAGCCATGAATTTACCTGAATTTTCGATAAAAAAGCCTGTTTCCATCATCGTGGCCATGCTTATTTTCATCACCATCGGTATCATCTCGATCATCAAATTGCCTCTGGAGATGATGCCCGACACGTCCTTCCCGGGACTCATGGTGCAGATCCCCTATCCTTCTTCATCTCCAGAGGAAGTGGAACGCACCATTACCCGACCTCTGGAAGACAGGTTAGCCACGATCAACAACCTGGAGAGCCTCAGTTCTACCTCATCCTCCTCGTCCTCCAACATCCATATGCAGTTCAAGGGCGGCACCAACATGGACCTGGCCACCATGGAGATTCGCGACAAGATCGACCTCGCCCGCAACGAACTGCCCGACGATATCGAGAACATCCGCATCCGCCGATTTTCCATGAATGACCGGCCCGTGATCAACTTCAGCGTGTCTCTTCCAGGGGACCTGGAAAACCTCTACTACTGGTCGGAGAACTACATCACTCAGCAGTTAGAAAGGATCGAAGGCGTGGCCAATGTGGACATCCGGGGAATCCGCAACAAGGTTCTGACCATTTACCTCAAGCCTGAAGTCTTCTATTCATCCTCCATCCGCATCTCTGACCTGATCGACACCATCCGCAACAACAATGTCAATATTTCAGCCGGATATGTCGAAGATGGAGCCCTGCGCTACGTGACCCGCATTCCAGGGGAACTCAAGATTCTGGAGGAAGTGAAAAACCTCCCTGTCAGCAGCCAGGGACTAACTATCGCCGATGTTGCCCGTGTCACCTACGATTACCCTCCCAAAGAAGATTTCAACCGCCTGGACGGGAATGAAACCGTCCGCTTTCAGATCTACCGGGCGTCCAACGCCAACATCGTGGAAGTTTGCAATAAGGTCAAGGACACCATGGCCTCGATCAAGGAGACGCAACCTGAGCTTAAAAATCTGACCACCATCTTCTACCGAGACCAATCCGAGGATATCCTCAAAAGCCTCAAGGATCTCACTCTCTCCGGAATCATCGGCGGTCTTCTGGCGGTTGTCGTCCTTCTTTTCTTCCTGAGAAAATTCCGGAGCACCATCATCATCGCCATCGCCATCCCCATGGCTATGGTGTTCACTTTCAGCTTCATGTATCTTTACCGGACCATCCTTCATGCTGATATCACCATCAACATCATCTCCCTGAGTGGACTGATGATGGCAGTAGGTATGCTGGTGGATAACAGTGTCGTGGTCCTGGAGAACATCTTCCGGCTTCGACAGGAAAAAGGATATTCTCCCCTCCAGGCTTCCTTGAAAGGTGCCAGTGACGTCGCGCTGGCTGTAACCGCTTCCACCTTCTCGACTCTGGTCGTATTCATCTCGTTGAGCTTTGTCTCACAGTCAGGATTCGGTCGCTTCATGAAGGATTTTGCGATGACCATTTCCCTGGCTATGATCGCCTCTCTGATTGTTTCCCTCTCGTTCATTCCGCTGGCGGGAAGCCGAATCCTTGCCGGAAAAACCAGGAAAAAAGCCCGATGGTTGGTCAAGCTGACTTCCTTCTATGAACGCGTCCTCAGATTCACTATAAAGAACTGGAAAACTAAGCTCCTTATAGTGGGCCTGGCAGGAAGTATTTTCTTCATCTCATTCCAAATCCTTAAAAACATCGAACAGGAATACATGCCCAGAAGCGACGAGCGGGAAATCAGTGTCTCTGTCTTCATGCCGCGCAGTTTTACCCTGGAAGAGATGAAGTCCCTCTTCAAGAATTTCGAAAACATTCTTTTTGCTCATAAGGAAGAATTGGCGATCGAACATCTGACAACCGAATTTGGCGTTGGGCGCATGCGACAGGGTCGTTACAGCGGTTCCATCGAACTGAACCTGGAAGACAAAGGGCCGTCGGTGACCGAGGTCAAGGAGAGACTCAAGGAACTCCTGCCCGTACGAGCCGGCATCACCTATGAGTATGGTCAGCGCTTCGGCCGCGGCGGGCATTTCAGTGGAGTCACCGTGGAACTCATCGGCCTGGACTACACTAAATTGACCGAGCTGGCCCCCATGGTCATCGAAAGGCTCCGAACAGTCCCGAATGTGGAGGATATAACCAGCGACCTGGAAGGCGGAGACACACAGATCATGGTCCAGGTGGACCGAGAAAAGGCGGAAAGTTCAGGAGTGAGCAGTCAAATGGTGGCACGAACCATCTCCTCCTCTCTTTCTGACCGGGCTATCGGTAAATTTAAGACAGAAAATCGCGAGATCGACATCATACTGAAGATCCAGGGGGAGGGGGGATTCAGCGAAGAAGACCTCCGGAACATCAGCCTGCCGACCCAGTCCAGACGGATTCCGATTTCCGCGATCACCGACATCTCCTACCGGATGGGCTCGACCTCGATCCGCAAGGAGAATAAAAAATCAAAATTGAACATTCGGATCAACACCAAGCAGGAAGGGATGATGGCCATCTCTAACGACATCCGTCAGGCGATGAGCACCATCCAACTTCCTGACGGTTACTCGTGGAGCCTGGGGGAAGGATGGAGGCACTTTCAGGAATCCCAGAGTGAGTCAACCCTGGCCATCATTCTCGCCCTGATCTTTATCTACATCATTATGGCTTCTCTCTTCGAGTCATTCGTGACTCCCTTCACGATTCTGCTGGCCGTACCGCTGGCGATGTTCGGTGTAGCCATGATATTCACCGTCACCAACATCACACTGAACACGACTTCTTATCTTGGGCTTTTAGTCCTCTTCGGGATCGTGGTCAACAACGGGATCATCCTCATCGACCACATCCGGACGTTACGCAAATCCGGGATGAGCAAGAATGAGTCCATCGTGCAGGGAGGCAAGGACAGAATGCGGCCGATCATCATGACGGCCATCACCACCATTTTCGGTGTGCTACCGCTCGCTCTCCCCTTTCTTCTACCCCAGTTCTTTGAGGCAGCCGGACGAAGGGCACAGATGTGGGCGCCCATTTCCGTCGCCATCATCGGCGGGCTGACCACCTCGACCTTTTTCACACTGCTCTTTTTGCCCACGTTCTACTCCATCTCGGATTCAGTGACCGCCAGGGTCAAGGCCTTCTTCGGCTTCAAGAACAACAAAGTCTGATCTGTTCATATAATTTATATACAGAGAGATATAAGGTCGACCACAGTTGCATCCATCCTTGGCATCGCCAATCCAGCCATTCAATTTCCAATCATCGTCTTCAATGTTCAAACATAAAATATCCCATCTCAAAAAAGGAGGTCTGTATGAGAAATGATGTCAAACGAAAGCTTAAACTGATCCGGACCGTGTCCATCGTCCTCTTCCTCTCTCTCCTCTTCTT
>Ga0224501_10002922_pt1 | contig 13451 bp, 15 predicted proteins | sample SF_Oct11_sed_USG_4_FD_169105 | JGI IMG/M metagenome (GOLD analysis project Ga0224501, IMG submission 169105) | Sediment microbial communities from San Francisco Bay, California, United States - SF_Oct11_sed_USGS_8_1 | ecosystem: Environmental > Aquatic > Marine > Sediment | place: USA...
GACTGCTGTGGGCGCGTCCATCGGTGCCCCTGCGACTCCCGGTGTGGGTATCGTTATTCTATCCATGGTGCTGAGCTCTGCAGGCATACCTGCGGCGGGCATCGCCCTGGTCATGGGCGTAGACCGTATACTGGATATGAGTCGCACCGCCTTAAACGTAAGTGGAGACTTACTCGCTGCCAAACTAATGGATAAGTGGGTCGGTGGTAAGGCGACACATACCGAAGAGATCAAGGCGGAACTAAAACATGAGCGTTTACGGGAAAAGACCGGCGAAGATGTGATTATTGACAAGTCCAGAGACTAAATCAGAGACGGTAGGTTGGCGCTGAGCATCGCGAAGCCCAACGATTTCGGTTTCAATTCAACAATTTTTTCGTCAATAATCCGAACGCTTTTCTGTTGGGCTTCACGCCTGCGGCGTTCAGCCCAACCTACAATTTTTTTATTTAACAGTCCCCGGCAGACTCAAATCCCCCGACGCCACATCAAACACATCGGTTACACACAATAGAGGACTATGCATATTGGCATTCACCTTTAGCGCAGCAGTCACACCATCGTATTTAAACGACTCAAAACCGCTGATATCGCCAGTAGGCACTTCCACACTGATCATCTTTTCATTCAATGAAGGCGTGTAGTCCGGGCTGTCCAGAAACAAAGGCAGACCAGGCCAGGTTTGAGGCACCTGCGTTTGTAATTCCACAGGCATGTCTTTCACCTTCAAGGCGCCGGCGCCACAGGCATCGTCCGGAGCCAGTACTACCCAATGGCTGTGCCATACATAGCCGTCGTTATCGTTGGCACCATCCTGGTCCTCATCATAGAGCGGGGTATCATCAAAGTCCGGATGGGCAGTAACAACGAGCGCCAGAATACCCTGATCGGCAAGGAAGCCTACGGAAGACGAGTTCAGCGTGGTAGGCCACACATAACTAAACACGCCCGCTCCTTCCAATTGACCTGTGGCACCCGGTATCACTGCCCCCGCTTCGCCATTCAGATGGTGGCTGAACAAAAGCTTGTTACCGTTCAGAGTGACCTTGGTCTTGATGATGTCAAACTCTGCCATGAGCTGGTCCGAGCTTGGGCTTTTTATTCCATCGGCAACACTCACCCCCCAGATCAAGAAGGACAAGGCGCCGTAGATTAGATTCAATTTAGATTTCATAAGATTTACTCCTGGTTTTTGGTATCGACTCGATACTTGTAACCAGACTATCACGAGAATCAGCGCTTGTCAAACTAGTATCGATACGATACTATCACTCTATGTCACACGAAAATATCCTGGAACTGTTTGAGCGACTTACCCTGCTGGAGAAGGCCAATGAACGGGCCATCGCGCAAGCCCACAGTCTGCAAGCCGTACAGCTGGTGGCCCTGCACTATCTGGCGCGCTGCAATCGGTTCAGTGACACCCCGGCGGCTGTCACCGAGTACCTCTCGGCGACCAAGGGAACCGTCTCCCAGTCTTTGATTCAATTGGAAAAAAAGGGCATGGTTACCAAGGTCCAGGACCCGGAAGACAAGCGGGTGAGCCATTTGAAATTGACCAGCCTGGGGCGCTCCCTGGTAAAGCAAACCAATCAACTGGCCCTATTAGATCAGGCACTAGGGGGCCTTGATTGCGAAGAAAAGGCAGCCCTGGAGTCTCTGTTACGCAAGACACTGATAGAACTACAAAATACCCATAAACACGCCATGTTTGGTCCCTGTAGCCAATGCAAACACCTGCAAAAATCGAAAGGCGGGCATCTTTGCGGGCTTACAAAAGAACCTCTGTACGAGTCAGACCTGGTCCAGATTTGTCGGGAATATACCCATCCATAACCCAGAATTTGTTCGCTTCCGCACAGCAAACCACCGGCCATCGGCTTAACCCTCTGTATAGTGTGTATTTTTTTTAATTCCGTAAATACAACCACTTAGCCTAAATAGTTTCGGCAAAATGCCGATACATGCAATACATATTCAAACATCTATATCCAGCGGGCAGTTAACGAGATGCAGAAATTATTGGTAATTGATGATGACAAAATTGGTCACAAGGTCATAGATAGAGATTTACTTGGGCTTTTTGAAGTCAGTCACGCGTACTCAGGAGAGGACGGGATTGCTGTGGCCCAGGAGGTATTGCCCGATGTCATTCTCCTGGATGTGGAGATGCCTGGGATGAATGGTTATGAAGTTTGCGATGCCCTGAAGCACCTTCCCGCCATTTCAGATACACCTATTATCTTTCTGTCATCTCATAGCTCGCTACGTGAGCGCATGCAGGGATATGAATCAGGAGGATCTGATTACATCGTCAAACCCTTTGTGCGCGAAGACTTAGTCGCTAAAATAAACGTTCTCATCAAATACCGCCAGGAACAATTAAGACTGCGACTCAAAATGGAAGAGGCGCAAAAGACCGCCAATATCGCCATGTCGGGCAGCAGTGAATTGGCCCTGGCCATGGCTTTCGTTGAGCGAAGTCACAACGCGTCTGATTTTGAGTCTTTGGCGAATTATTTTCTCAAGGTGACAGACAAATTCGGCCTGAACACCGTTGTGCTAATCACCATCGACGACACGGATCACTGGTTCTCCAGCGCGGGCTCAGTCAGCCCCCTGGAAAATCAACTGGTGACCATGTTGCGTAATGAAAAACGATTTTATGATTTTGGCTGTCGCACTCAAATCAATTATCCAAATATTTCACTGCTCATTAAAAATATGCCGCTAGACAATATGGAACGCTATGGGAGAATCAAAGACATACTTCCTGCCATGTTGAGCACCGCCAATACGCGAGTAATCGCCATCAGTTCAGAGCAAGCAGTCAAGAACCAAACAAAAGAACTCAATCTGGCGTTTTCCTCCATACAACATCTATTCACTGAAATTATTGAATCAATGAAAGAGACGCAAGATAAGAGCGTGAAAGTATTGCGACAAATGCTCACCGAACTGGCCACCGAATTACCGAGCATGTCTTTGGAAGAAGATCAGGAAAATATGTTGTTGGACAAGGTAGAAGAAGCCGTAAAAAAATCCACGCGTCTGTCAGATTCCGGTGACAATATCAAAGAAGCGTTCGACATGGTACTACTAAAAATAAATACCCTGGCTGAAAAGCAGAACAAACTCGTCAATAACATGCTTTCTCCCAACCGAAACATCGATGACGATCAGAACGATCTGGACGATGTTGCCTCTGTGGAATTGTTTTAACAAAACGGGAACAAGGGAATGTTTCAAACACTAGGACAGAATCGTAGAGCGGATGACACACCCGTCGAGCGCCCGTTGGCCGTAACGCTAGCGATTATTTACGTCATTATCGACGGGCTTATAAACTGGTTCTTCCATTTCTATAATCTGCTCAGCTATCCTGAGCCCAGCCTGCTATTTGCTGCCCAGCAAGTTTCGATAGAAAAGTACATCATACTGAATCATGTGTTTCCCATTCTGTTTCTGGTGGCCGCAACCGGCGCGTGGCAAAAAATTCGCTGGTGCTACTATTGGCTGGTCTATTTGTTTCTGACCCAGGCCCTCACACTAAGCTGGGCGTTTATCTACGAGATGAATCTATTGACCAATCCGCTTTTTCTGGCTCAAACCCTCCCAAAACTCCTATTCAGTAGCCTGTTTGCCTTTCTGCTATTCTCCACTCCCGCGATGAAATGGCTAGCTCTAACTCAGGCAGGACGCAATGTGTTCCTACGTTTTTCTTTCTGGGGCAGTCTGCTACTATCCGCCCTCATCACCCTACTCATTCAATAACACTCACTGCGCCCCTGTATTGATATCGCATATTGCGGGATGAGCGAAAACACCTTATTATCTGAAGATCGCAGTTACTACTATTACAAGAATTATGAAAGGCCTCCTTCATCACGATTTCATCGATACGGCCAAAAAGCTTGGCTCCCAGATGGCTATCATCGACACTGCCACCAAGCGCGAACTAAGCTATAAACGCGTGTTAATTGCCGCGTTGATACTAAAAAAGTATATCGCTGAGATAGACCAACGCTATGTGGGGGTAATGCTGCCCACTTCTGCCGGCTGTGGCATTGTTTTATTGGCGAGCCTGTTTACCGGCAAGATACCCGTAATGATCAACTATTCGACGGGAGCCCTGGAGAACTGCCGCTTTGCGCAACGTAAATGCGGATTCAAAACTATCATCACATCCCGCAAAATGCTCGACAAGATGGGGCTGGCACCCCTAAGCGATATGATCTTCGTAGAAGATCTCCTCGATCGAGTATCCGCTTTCGGTAAGATAAAAGCGGCTTTAATCGCCAATCTGCCTGCACCTGTTATTAAATCGATAATTGCCGGGGGTAACCTAAATGATACGGTAGGAATCATTTTTACCAGTGGCAGTGAAAAAGAACCGAAGGGAGTTGAGCTCACGCACCTCTCGATAGGCTCCAACGCCCGAGCGGTGTTTGAGCACGAAAGTCTCAAAGAAGGGGACCGAATTTTTTCTGTATTGCCCATGTTTCATGTGTTTGGATTTGGCACTTGCTTTTGGCTACCCATCATCAACGGTATGACGATCATCAGTTATGCCAATCCCTTGGATGCGAAAATCATTGTAAAACTCATACGTGAACACAAGGCAGAGATTCTCGTTGGCACCCCCTTCTTCATCATGAGCTATATGCGTGCCGCGAAAAAAGAAGACTTTGAATCACTCACCTTGATCGTGACCGGCGCAGACAAAACACCCGAATGGATGCATCACACCATAGAAGAAAAATTTGGAAAGTTCATTATTGAAGGCTACGGCGCGACTGAAACCAGTCCGGTTATTACCGCCAACTCCCATCAGGCCAACAAGCCAGGTAGCGTAGGCAAACCTATTCCCGGCATGGAAGTTAAAATCATAGACCTGAACACGGGTACCGAACTGGGTACAGGTGAAGAAGGCAAGATCTTCGTACGTGGCGACAGTTTAATGAAGGGCTACCTGGGAGACGTGGAAGAAACCAGCCTTAAAATAGAAAACGGCTGGTATGAAACCGGGGATATGGGCCTGATTGATGAAGACGGTTTTCTCTGGCACAAAGGCCGACTAAAACGCTTTGTTAAAATTGGTGGGGAAATGGTCTCCCTGGTTAAAACTGAATTAGAGCTGGAAGAGTTACTACCCGAGGGTTGCGAATGCTGTATTGTCGAGTTTCCAGACTCAAAAAAGGGCGCGGTAATTTGCGCTGTGACCACACAAAAGATAGACGAAGCAAAAATCAAGGAACAACTTTCCAAGCGACTCCCTCCGATTGCCCTACCTAAAAAATTTGTTACGCTGGAAGAGCTACCCAAAATGGGCAGCGGTAAAATCGATTTTCGAACCACTACCGAAATAGTTAGAGACCTTTCCTAAGTCAGAAAACTTACTTACTAGTAAATATTTACTAATAGCGTTTTCTTTTTTGGTTTTTTTTCACATTTCAGGTGAACAAATAATTTTTTTTGAAAATATTGTTAAGTGTCTTTTCCGCTCGCCGAAACACTAAAAAAATAAAGGAAAAGACTATGAGCCTAGAATACAAGTCTCCGCCCTCCATTAGTGCGCCGTTAACGATCATTATTGATGGAACACTTTCCGACCAGGAAATAGATATGTGCACAGAAGTGGCGAATATGATCAGCTATGCGAATAATGTCGAAATTATTTTTAAAAATATTAGCGCCGTCGATGAGAGCTGTAAAAGAATGTTCGAAAAGCTTGCCTCCATCGCCAGCACCAAGAAGGTGTCGGTAAAACTGGTGCAGTGCGATCGCAGCGTATACGTCTTTCTTTCATCGCCGACACTTTCAAATATTGTCGAGCTGAATTTGAATTGAACACATTAACTCAATGCTTTAGTCAGCTTACTTACCTATTGTGCGGCGAGTTCGTATTGACCCGCTTTAAATCGAATAAACTTCAAGCAGGCGATAGAAAATTACACGATAATTTCTCAATTTCTTTGTGGGAAGGACGTCATAGAAACCATATCTACATTCGCAACAAGAACGACAGAGCATGGACAAAAGAACGGTACTAATCACATGTGAAGAAAAACTGGATCACCAGTTTTCCAGCCTACTCCGCAACGAGAGCCTGAATATCATGTTCGTTCCCGACTATCATGAACTGGCCATTTTCGCGAACAAGATTAAACCGAATATCATACTACTAAGCGCAACCTTCAATAAGGATGAAGCCTTGCGAACCTGCGCACTATTGAAAAAAGAAGAAGGAACAAAAAATATACCTGTATTATTTGTTTCCGCCGACGGCTCCAGCAATGCCAGATACGAGGCCTATACGCACGGTGCCAATGATTTTTTACTTATCCCTTTTTCGTCAGAGGAACTCCTGGCGAAGACCGAGATTGGCTTACATCATACTTCTTTCGTTAAGAACATTGAAAAACAGTTAGACCTAACTCGCGAAACCGCCATGGAAGCGCTCACCAGCCAGGGGGAACTCGGAAGTGTATTACAGTTTTTCACCCAATCATTTCGTTGTTCAAGCATAGAAGATCTGGCCAAACAAATTGTCAATGTGACTAGCCAATATTCCCTGGACTGTCTTGTACGTATTTCACATAGATATCAAGAATACATTTGCGCCTCACAAGGCGAACCAACAGACACGGACATCAAAGCGATGAACGCACTAAAAGGTGCTGAGCGCATCGTAGACTACCGCAGCCGAACTGTCTTCAATTTTGAAAACTGCTCTTTGCTTATTAAAAACATGCCACAAGGCGATGCCAATTTTTATGGTCGGCTAAAGGATAATCTAGTGCTGCTGGTTGAAGGTGCACATGCCAGAGCCCAATCCATTGAAAGCGAAATCGCCATGCGGGCACAAAAAAAGGTCTTGCAGACACTAATTAAAAACGCCAGTACCACGCTAGCAGATATTGATCGCGAATTTTATGAACACAAGGTCAAGAACTCTGAAATATTGGATACCCTGAGCCAGAAAATCGAAGAGGCATTTATTTCACTGGGACTCACCGACGACCAGGAGGAGCGTCTGATGGGTCTAGTCAATGAAGCCAGTGAGCAATCCCAAGCCCTGTATGAGAAAGGACTGGAGCTGGATAAGCGAATAAAAAGCCTTACCTCGATCCTGCACAAAGGCATCCCCAAATCTTCCAGCCGACGAATCGCCTAACCGCCTCTACCCTACGCTTTACGCACTGCTTCCGCCCTGCGCGTGACTGATACACTTGTTTACACATGTATCACAACGAAAATTTTCCAGCTAATTAGCCAGTTACTACCTGGCTTAGTTTTAGTCTATTTACACAGGTCTTTAAAGAAATTTGATGAGCACGCTAAGGATTTAAGCAACATGAACAAAAGAAAGGGTGAACTATGGCAATCTCCATCGATACTGCACAAGTTGAAAAAGGCAATTTGGAGATGACTATATCCGATCGCTTGAGTGTTGACGATTATATGGACTTTAAACGCGCCCTAAACAATGTGGGGAAAACTAGCAGGGTTCATGTGACTTTGCGGAATATCAATCAGTGTGACGCAGTTGGTCTGTGTTTACTGATGAATCTTAAAGAATACGCGTCTAACGAAACCATCAGCGTTGATGTACAATCCTGCATCCCTAAAGTGGAACTGTTTCTTTCAACTCCCGAGTTCTCCCAATTTGCCAAAATCGCCTAAAGATACCGCGATCGCTGTTTACTGAACCCAGTCGATCACGTATTCCTCAAGGTCGTCTTCATCCACGCCCCGTTCAGAGACAACACGCCCGGACACCGCAATACCGGCATCCATTACGCTATTGGGATTTTCTGAAATCAACGGATGCCAGTCTGGCAATTCTTCACCTTCCGCCAACAAACGATAAGCGCAGGTGTCTGGCATCCAGCTTAGCGTTCTGCTTTTGTCGGCGTCCAGTTCCAGGCAAGTGGGAACCAGTTTATTTCGCTGTGTGTATTCGGTGCAACGTTGCGTTTTTTCATTATAGAGTTTGCATATCACATTGGTGTAGACCAACTCATCAGTATCGACGTCTTGCAACTTGAAAAGGCAACAACGTCCACAATGATCGCACAATAATTCCCATTCCTCTGTGCTCATCTCTTCCAAAGATTTAGTCTTCCAAAAAGGGGCTTCACTCATTCGTAATCAAACTCTCTATGGGAATAAAGGTTTCCGTCTTGCTCTGCAATTCTGGCTGCAGCGTGACGTGCTCAATGTTAAAGTCGTCGTGTAACAAATCTCTCAATTCGTTTAACACTCGTTCCCAGTCAGACATATCTTGCAAAACAATATGGGCTGATAGTGCGATGGTTCCAGAGGACAGTGTCCACAGATGTAGGTCGTGCACTGATTTGACTTTTGTGTTCGCCGCCATACGCAGGCCCACGTCTTCCAACGACAAATGACTGGGCACTCCTTCCATAATCACGTTTAGCACCTCTTTAAGCAGGCGCAGGGCCGAAAACATGATCAAAACACAGATCAGGATGGAAAGAATCGGGTCGATGAGAGTCCAATTCGTGAAATAGACCACGGCACCTGAGGCCAGTGCCGCGACTGAGCCCAGCAAATCACCTAATACATGCAATAAGGCACCGCGTGTATTCAAATCATGATGACCATGCGCTCCATGTGTCAACACAAAGGCGACCAGCAGATTGACCACCAGGCCGATCGCCGCGATCACCATCACCATAACACCTGAAACAGGCACCGGGTTCTCGAATCTTTCAATGGCGGCAAAGAGTATAGCCATCACCACGGCCATCATGAACAAGCCGTTAAACAGGGCCGCTACGGCCTCGGCCCGCAATAGACCGTAGGAATGTTTTGCTGAAGGGGGTCTTTTTGCCAGCGCAGCGGCAAACGCGGCGATAGCCAATGCGGTGGAATCGGTGACCATATGCCCCGCATCGCCCATCAGGGCGAGCGAACCCGAAATCCAGCCACCGATGGCCTCGGCAACGGCAAAGCCTAAGGTAATCACCAAGGCCCAAATCAACTTACCCCCGCTATCGGGTCCGTGATGATGGTGGTGGTGATCGTGATTATCGTGATGATGTCCGCTCATGGTGTCCCTGGGATGATCCTCTGAGCAAGTCGGCAAAAAACAGGCCGAGGCGAACTCGGCCTGTTTCTGTTCTATATAGACTCTATACTATTTTTTATTATAGTTTTCGACGCCGGCTTGAATAGTCTTGCGAGCGTCTTCGGCATTACCCCAACGTTCAACCTTCACCCATTTACCTGGCTCCAGGTCTTTGTAATGCTCAAAAAAGTGTTTGATCTGATCTAATAATAGTTGCGGCAAGTCTGTTGCCTCCTGCACATTATTGTAGATCGGCGTCAACTTACTCACGGGCACAGCAATCAATTTTTCATCGCGACCAGACTCGTCTGACATATCCAACACCCCGATAGGACGGCAACGTATCACGCTTCCGTGCTTCAGGGGAATGGGCGTTACAACCAGCACATCGACCGGGTCGCCGTCGTCACCCAAGGTTTGGGGGATAAATCCATAGTTTGCTGGGTAGTGCATGGCAGTCCCCATGAAACGGTCTACCCACAAGGCTCCGGAGTCCTTGTCCACCTCATATTTTACCGGTTCCGCCATGGCAGGAATCTCGATAATTACATTGACGTCGTTTGGCACGTCTTTACCGGCACTGATACTCATCAGGCTCATACCGTTCTCCTTCGTTTTATCGTCTCAATCGAGGGACTAACACCCCCCGCTTGTTAGGGCGGGATTATACCGGCTAAACGGGAAGCGCTTCAAACTATAAGGCTGGGAAATCGGGGATTTAACGGTATAATGTCGGGTTTTATGATTCGCGTATTCAAAGCTGGCGAAAACCACTGGGGGGCGAGAGCATGCGCATTATCCTGTTAGGGGCACCTGGATCTGGTAAGGGAACTCAGGCCAAAAAATTGGTGGAACAATTTGGCATTCCACAGATATCCACAGGAGACTTGCTCCGTGCCGCAGTCGCCGCCAACTCGCCCCTGGGCCAGCAAGCCAAGGCCATTATGGATGCCGGGCAATTGGTGTCCGACGAGATTGTGCTGGGCATAATCGGCGAAAGACTGGGTCAGGAAGACGTGAAAAAGGGTTTCATCCTGGACGGATTTCCCCGCACCATCCCTCAAGCCAAGGCCTTGGACCAGCTCCTCAATAGCTACGAGTGGCCTATTCAGGCGGCGGTGCTGCTGGAAGTGGATAACGAGGCCATCGTCAAACGCCTCTCCGGACGTCGCACCTGCGCCGACTGCGGACAGATGTACAATATCTACTTCTCCCCATCCAGTCAGGGGGACCACTGCGAAAAATGTGGTGGCACCCTGCAACAGCGGGCCGACGATGAAGAGGCCACTATACGCAAACGACTAGGCGTCTACGACGAACAGACGTCCCCTTTAATCGCATTCTATAAAGAACAGAACAAACTCAAGGCACTCGACGGCATGGCAGACATCGACAAGATTTCACAGGAACTGTCTGGCATTGTTGCTTCGCTGCGCTAGTCTCACAGCTTGATTCGGAATTATTTATGAGTAACACAGAAGAAACCCCAGGACGTTTTCCTGCGACGCGCATGCGCAGGCTGCGCTTCAATGACTTTTCCCGTCGACTGATGCGCGAAAACAGTCTCACCGCCAATGACCTCATCGCGCCCATGTTTGTGCTAGAGGGAACGAAGCAAAGGGAGCAAGTGGCATCCATGCCTGGCGTCGAGCGCGTCAGCATAGACTTACTGCTCGGCGAAGTTGATCAACTAATGAATCTGGGTGTACCGGCCGTAGCCCTGTTCCCGGTTACACCACAAGAAGCCAAGTCCCTGGATGCCAGCGAGGCCTTTAATCCGGAAGGACTGGCTCAGCGAGCGGTCAGAGCCATCAAAGACCGATTCCCGGAGATGGGGGTCATCACCGACGTGGCCCTAGACCCCTTCACCACCCACGGCCAGGACGGACTGATCAATGACGCCGGTTATGTACTCAACGACGAAACGGTAGAAGTCCTTGTAAAACAAGCACTTTCCCACGCCGAGGCGGGCGCGGATATCGTCGCACCCTCCGATATGATGGACGGCCGCATAGGCGCCATCAGAGAGATTCTGGAGGCCAATGGGCACCGCAACACAGCGATCTTGTCCTATGCCGCCAAGTACGCCTCCAGCTTCTACGGCCCTTTCCGGGATGCCGTAGGCTCCGCCGCCAATCTGGGTGGCGGCAACAAATACAGCTACCAGATGGACCCGGCCAATTCAGACGAGGCCCTGCGCGAGGTCAGCCTGGATCTGCAGGAAGGGGCGGACATGGTCATGGTCAAACCCGGCATGCCCTATCTGGACATCATCCGTCGCATCAAGGACCACTTCGGTGTGCCCACCTTCGCCTACCATGTGAGCGGTGAATACGCCATGCTCAAGGCTGCCAGTCAGAATGGCTGGCTGGACGAGAAGGCCGTAGTGCTGGAAGCCCTGTTATCCATGAAGCGCGCCGGTAGTGACGGCATACTTACCTACTACTCCAAGACGGTCGCCCAGTGGCTCAAAGACATGGCCTGATTGGCCTGTTGTCCCTTGCACTGGGCCTCACCAGCCCAGTGTTTGCCGACGCACCCAAGAATATGGTGCTCATTCCTGCCGGACCCTTCATTATGGGCAGTGACAAAAAGGACGAGCGCAATCTGGGCAAGGAGTTCGGCTCGGGCAAGCCCTGGTATCTGGACGAGCATCCCGAGCACAGCGAAACCCTACCCGCCTTCTACCTGGACAAGTACGAGGTCACCCATGCCCAGTACCGGGATTTCGTCCTCTTCGCAGCTTATAAAGCCCCCGACTATTGGACTGAGACAGGTTACGTCTTCACCTTCAATCAAGCGGCGCTGGATGCTGCCCCCGAGGAGATTCTGCGCAAGCTGGCCGTGGGCGTGGCCAAGATAGACATGGACCTGCGCAAGGCCAGTCGCGAGGAATTGCTAAAGGTCATCAAGGAGCATTTCGCCGAATACGGACGGGTTCCCGTCTCCCAAATCACCTGGCAGAACGCCTACGACTATTGCCAGTGGGCCGGAAAACGCCTACCCAGCGAGAAAGAGTGGGAGAAGGCAGCGCGGGGAGAGAAAGGCCAGGAATACGTCTGGGGCGCGAAATGGCAGGCCGGCTGGACCAACTCCGGGGAAGAGGAATGGGTACACGGCGCGGCCCCGGTGGGCAGTTATGCGAAGGACAAGTCCCCTTATGGCATATACGACATGGCCGGCAACGTATCCGAATGGGTGGACGGCTGGTATCAGGCCTATCCCAAGTCCACACAAACCAGTCGCATGTTTGGGCAAAAGTATCGCGTCGCCCGCGGCGGCGGCTGGAGTGGTGAGGGCCACTACGCCCTGGAACTGTTTCATCGCGGTGCCTATCGCCTGAACCTACCCCTGAACAAGTCCTTTATCGATGTGGGAGTGCGCTGCGCCATGGACGCACCGTGAAGCCCTACGCCGAATCCAGTGCACAAAATCGCGCGCCCATAGAGGCCGTTTTAAAGCAGGTATTGAAGGACTCGCACACGGTACTGGAGATCGGCAGCGGTACCGGCCAACATGCGGTGTACTTTTCAAAGGCCATGCCCTGGCTACAATGGCAGCCCAGCGAACTCAAACAAAACCTGGGCGGTATACAGCTGTGGCTGGACGAGGCCGGCCTGGAAAATATTTCCAAACCAATCGCATTGAACGTAGCCAGTAATGATTGGCCCTCAGAAAAATATGATGCGGCGTATAGTGCCAATACCTCGCACATCATGAGCTGGCAAGAAGTGGAAGACTGTTTTCGCGGTATCGCAATGATTTTGAAACCAGAGGGACAGTTTTGCTTATATGGTCCTTTTAACTACGGTGGCGACTATACCAGTGACAGCAATGCGCGATTTGATGCCTGGTTGAAACAACAAAACGCAAAACAGGGTTTACGAGATTTCGAGGCCCTTGATAAACTTGCGTATGAAGTCGGACTCGCATTTTCTTCCGATTTCGAAATGCCGGTGAATAACCGTTTACTGGTGTGGAAAAAGCGTCCATAGGAGAGGTAAAAGAAGGATGAATATCGCCATTGCTGTGCTGCTCACGATCTGGACGGCCTATGTTAGTAGCGCAGTCAATTTTTCAGTAAAAGATGGCATCTTTCTCGTGGTCTGGCTGGCGTGGCCACTCTATCTCACCGTAATACTCATGCACGGCCATCAGAAAAACGCAAATACCCGTGTGTGGAAGTTTAAAACCAGAACCTCCCACCTGTTAGCCGCCGCCTTCATTTCACTTAGTATTGGACTTGTCGCTTTCAATCTCAGCGTAAGCAAAATCATGACTGAAAGCGGAGACCTGGTACAAAACTCCCTCTTTGTGGGATTTTTCTCGGTGGGCCTTTGGTTTTTTTGCGGGA
>Ga0224501_10002923_pt1 | contig 13449 bp, 5 predicted proteins | sample SF_Oct11_sed_USG_4_FD_169105 | JGI IMG/M metagenome (GOLD analysis project Ga0224501, IMG submission 169105) | Sediment microbial communities from San Francisco Bay, California, United States - SF_Oct11_sed_USGS_8_1 | ecosystem: Environmental > Aquatic > Marine > Sediment | place: USA...
AACATCTACTGTTTCATTTTCACATCAGTTATTGTATTGGAGTTATTTTCAAAAATGACAGTTTTCTGCCTATGGGTTGCCTATAATCAGTACAGTCGCAGAATAACCCTTTTAATATGAGATGAGATATGTTATGGTTATATCATGCATTTGTAATAAATAAATTATAATACTGAATTTAATTAATCAGTGTATCAGTCAGTTCAGTATAAATGTAGTAATGATTGTTTTTGTTCTGTTTAAGTTACAAATTAGGTGAGAAATTCTCGCCTAGTATCATATCACAATTAGGAGTATCTGCATCATTAAAATACTCCTCCTATGTAGGGTGTGATTCTCGTGTTTTCTCACAGGCCTCACGCTTTTTTCTCATCTTCAGCTACACTTCTCGCCATTCCACAGGCCATGATGATCAAAATCAGCTGAAACAATGATATAAATTATGATAGGGATATCAGAATAGCTCAGTGGTAGAGGCCGCATAAAACTGGGCTCAGACCACTGTCACCGAGGGCTCAAACCACTGTCACCATGGGCTCAAACCGCTGTCACCAATGGCTGCCCTGGCAGGTTCCACGCGTCAACAATAGCCCACTATGAGGTAGGGTGTTGATACTGACCCCTCAATATGAGGTGGAGAATTGATACTGACCCCTCGATATGAGGTGGAGAATTGATACTGACCCCTTACTATAAGGCGGAGAATTGATACTGACTCGCCTGACTGTTCTTTTGCCAAACCATGACTGCATGGGAGAAACGGAATGTCTAACCCGGAAACTTTGGCAAGATGGCAAAGACATGATATGCAAAACAAATAAGAATACATATGTTGTGATATGAATGAAATGTAATGAGCCATGTGTGTAATATCTTTGAGAAGACAAACCTGAAGACCTGCAGTTCCTCCTGCTACTCCGATGAAGATAAGACTTCGGGCAGTGACGTAATCGTACAGAGCTTGATAACAGCCCTGTGAAATAAAGACATGACTGCTGTAAGAACATGATAATCGTCTGGGGACCCGAGGGCAGAGCAAACTGTATTATTGCTTCATATTCCTCAATTCAATGGATTAGCATCGCCCATTCCCTCTCCAAGTGTTTGTGATCAGCCAGGGAAAAATGCCTTGAAATACTCTCCTATAGCCGATCATTGAACCAAGGCCACTGAGAGGACAGACAGTGAAATACATTCTCCCACTGAGCTATCATGGCTGATTGAAGCTGGTTTATACTCACGCTTAATTGGCTGCTTTCTTTCTTTATACCCTAGCTTAATTAAATACCTGGTTTCAAATCAGCTATTTGCTGGTGATTTAAACAGACATTCTAATTATTACCAGCAATTATTTTCACATCAAAACCCTACTCCCAGGTAACTGTTCCAGCCAAAAGCTGTTTTGTGTTTAAAAGCACCCATCACAGATAGGCTGATAAGCCTGGATCTTCACCAACTTGATAGCGGTTGTCCAGGGTCCAGGTGTGAGTTACTCTTGGGACGTTGGCAAGCCTTGGAAAAAATTCAGGTCAAAGGTTATCGGGTTTGAAACCAGACTTGTGGCCGCAATAGTTTGCGTCTGCTTGAAATCGTCTGGAGAATTCCATTTAAAACCGGCTACCGTCACATTTTACAGGATTTTCAGCCACGAAATGTGATGTTTGGGGAGAACTCCATTTAAAACCAGCTACCGGCACATTATACAGGATTCTCAACCACGAAATGTAATGTTTGGGGAGAACTCCATTTAAAATCAGATACCGAAGTGTAACAACCTTCACCCTACACCTACTGAAATATCGGCAAAGAAATGTGGTCGGTGTCTGGTCTATTTGCACACAGGTACCAAAGTTTTCTGATCTACCCATTATACTAACTGGAATCTCAGCTACGAATGTGGTGTTGGTGGGGCAGGATCCATCTTTAACTGTAAGTGAGGAGGTTGTGCCATCCCAGATCTGCTTAACGAGACCATCGACGGTCAGCGAGCCTGTTTCCAGGGGGCAGCACGTAACAGGAAATGAGGCACCGCCATTCATGTAGTCCGTGTAATTATTGATTCCGCAGCATGCAAACTGTGAAAGAAATAATTGTCTTCATTAAATCATAAAAATTGTCTTTTTGTACTATCAGAGGTTTAGATAAATTATCTGCTAACTGACAAATCAATGAACATAATTTGTTAAAATTTCATAAGATTAGACAACTCCAAATGTGAATGTACAGCGAAGACTGATCGGGCCGGGCCACTCATGATGCTTAATACTAAACTGTAACTGGTGAGAAAATCTCTTTTTCACCCAACGAGCGCACAGGGGCATTGACCAAAAGCTTCTATTATATAGCTGTAGTAGGTACAAACATTTAGCTGGAGGGCGTCCACTCCTTTACTGAGTAGGTCACCAGGCACATAGTTGTATGCGTTTCCTGTGTCATGTGAAAATGTGCTTGTGTAGGTCTGATTAGTACCTGCAAGTAATCAAAGGATGGATTAATGGATTAATGGATTAATCTTAAAGTGTAAGTGAAAGGCTAAGCATGCTCCTAAAGTAAAAAAATTCATAAGTTCCTGGAGACTGCAGACCGTAATGCCTCAATTTGAAGGCTAGTAATAGCCAAAAACGCTTATAAAATTTAAAAATAATGAATGCAATCAATCTGAGCCGTGGACTGTCTACTTGTTTTGTTTCGGTCTTCTATTTTGTTTGGCTAAAAGTATTCTTGCTTTTCATGAATCTTAATTAAACAAACCATAGTCCCAAACCTATCATGTAAACTATTATTATCAAGTCAAACCAAGGTGTTCGACCAGTAACATTAGCCAATGACATAATGCACTAACAGAGGGGGGATTTGCTTCCACGTGGAGTTAACTCCCATTGGGATCCAATATAATAATTTATGGTTGCTAATTAACTATAATTATAATTAGTTTGCAACCACATGACAGGTGTAGATGGGCCCCAGTAGATTGGCGATCAACAAGGGAGGGCAACTCCGCCATAAGATGACTACCTCTTAAAGGGCGTGGAGTCTAAAGGGGTGAGGGCTACTTTGTGTTATGCCGTGCTAACTGGAGCTGTTTAGCTCATTAAAATTAAATTTTTTGTCGATTAGGTGAAAATAACCTGCGAACACTGGAACTCATCATTAACACCTCAACTTTTTGTTTCAATCAAAAGTTTGTGTTTTTTATCATTGAAAGCCCCTCATCTAAATACTTTTAATCAAACTTACTGATGATGTTGGCGAGCTCAGTCTTAATCAGGTTAGCTACTGTATCATAGAAGAAATATCCGGTAACGACAACTCCAATCTCCACAAGGAGCAGGATCGCCACAATAGTGGCGTACTAAAATTTTGGAAGGAAAGTCAACTTATTTTTGTCAGAAGATCATGGAAAATGGCCAACTGAGTTAATAGAGAAGGCAAGATATGCAAAGACTTGTCAACCTAACCATCGGCCGTACGAACTTTTGTCAAGTGAATGCCAAAAATGCTTTATTGAGTTACTAGGGAGGTGAACAGCGTGCAAAAAACTTTCTCATGGGGTGGGATAGCAGAGGAATTCATTCTCACAACTAGAGAACTGAGTATCTCTGGTCATTAGCTCATCACAATCACATCACAATATCCACTACTAAATATACTAATGATATCAATGCAATGGTTCAAGGAAATAGCCAAGTGGTAGAGTGCTGGGCTAGCAACTGTGGGAATATGGGTTTGAATCTCAGTCAAGGGGAACTCACGACAGTAACAGGTCTCAAAATGGGGCAGAGCAGTAAAGCCCCACTTGTGGTACTCCGTGCTAAGCAGTAAGTGGCGATACACCAGTGTCTAACCCGGCAGCTTCATGACAGCATACAGTGAAAAAATCATACGATAGAGAGAGACGAATGTATAACGGGTAATAGGATTTTAGTAACCTAGTTCTGGCGTGAGTATGCAGCCATATTGGTCATTGGTTGCCGCTTGCCTGCTACTGAAGAAAATAGAGCATCTGTGATCGGCCCGCTGCCGCTGAAGTTGCGGGAGAGGACCACCATCTTCAGCAGTTTTTAAGTGGCAACTGCTCGCATTAACTAGGTGATATCAGAATTCGCCGAGTGGCCGCACCCGTTTCATATTAGCTGTCACTATGCAGCCTAGCTAGCTGTATTGAAGTTCACTAATAGTACATAATCAACTTAAATTGGTATCGGAAAGGATTAACCTTTAAGAAGACTTAAGGTATTGATTAAAAGTCTGTTCAACGAAGGTAATTCGTTGATCGCTGCGAATAGTAAGTAATAGTGGTTTTGTGACTCCATTGCTCCATGCTGAACCACTGTCAGGAGTGGTCCTAAGATTGGCCTACTGAGTATTTTTGACTCAGTGTTTCCTGGGGGTTAGCCATTAGGAGACTTTCAGTCTACACCATATAGAGTAGGCCTATATGGGTAGGCCTCCTTTATGTACCGTTGCATCCAAAACTAAACTAGAATATCACAAAGAACAACGTCTTTGCCAGAACTGAAAATCAGACTAGTGAGCCTGGAACAAACCCCTGCCGCACTAACCACTAAACCATAAATCAATAAACTATAAAGCTGATCCACTAACAAGGATATTTAGCTACTAGGGTGTACCACCCTCACTTTTGCTATACCCTTCAATCTCCGAAACAAAATGACCTCAGTTTTAAAACCTTATACTTTGTGCGTTGGAATGGTTCCATGGAGAACTTCTACACAAACCTGTGATATACTATATTATATTATATATTATATAATTTAGTTTACTCTAAATAGCGATCAATCTAAAGACCAATATTTATGCGAAGAAGCGTGTGGACAGATCAACTCACCACAAACTCTATCGATTCATGGGACGTTTACATTAAAAAGAGTTTTCTGCGATAAGTTGCGCAACTTGTTGTGGATTTACAGCAACATTTTAGTACAATGTTTTGCTTTTTATACTGTAATTGTTCGTTTTAAATAAAAAATTGTCAATGTGACCTAGTTTTGTGATGCAGGTGTGTAGACTGGCCTATCACAAATGGAGGCAGGAGTGATGTTCCAAAGGCGACGGCATTAGTTGCTATTGCTACCAATATTAACAAGCTTACATGAAGCATGCATTTAAACGGTTCATTCATAAAATAAATGGATTTTCATAGTCCTACAAGCCTACAAGGGCTCTGTATGCTGATCATTACCTGTTGAATTATACTACTAGCATAGTACAAGGAAAGTAGCTAGCAATATCGCGACGTAAACCTGGCGAAAACCAGTAATTGCTAGCATCTTCTGGCATCTAGAGGCAGTATACTGGCAGTTCATTGGTTAATTCCAGCTACAAGTTGCCGAAACAATATTGCGGAAAATTTTTATCGCTCGATAACGAGATCCCGAATTTATCGCAACAAAGTTGCAACAATAGAATACTGGGCCTTGGATTCTGGGTTCTTGGTTCGATTCCCAAATACACTGTAATCAGTTTCGGAGTACAATGTTGAATATAGGAGGCTCACCCATAGACTGACCTTCCCTATGGGACACACGGGTGCAAGTAAAAAGTTTCCTAACGGTGTGTTCTGGGAAAGCTGAATCAAAAGACCCAGTTAGCCAATTTCTGCACACCCCTGACACTGATGAGCATACCTGCATGGTACCTGCAAACCCCTGACACTGGTGAGCATACCTGCATAGTACCTGCAAACCCCTGACACTGGTGAGCATACCTGCAGGGTACCTGCAGACCCTGACACTGGTGAGCATACCTGCAGGGTACCTGCAGACCCTGATACTGGTCAGCATACCTGCAGGTTGCCTGCAGACCCTGACACTGGTCAGCATACCTGCAGGGTACCTGCAATCCCCTGACACTGAAGAGAACGCGGAAGAATTAAGAGAAAAGGCACCAAGATACCAAGTGTACGGACATAGCGCTTTACTCGCTTCGTACTCAGAATCTATGAATTTATCAACTGTGCATAGCCCAGCATAATAAAAGTCTCACCAGTAGAACTCACCATGTAGAGAAGGCATTTGTTTTTCTTCCATGCACCACAGCATCCGAGGAAGGCGACGAGAAAGATGAAAGCCCCTCCAGCGATTATAATATAGGCGGCGTCGCTGATCAGTTTACCATAAGCTGATGAGTTGGGTATCTTGCCGAGGAGCTCGAGGAAAATAGAAGCATCGACTATGACCCAGATTCCAACTCCCAATGCAGCCGCTCCAATGATCTGTGAATTAAAGAGGTGATGCTATTGCTTTGCATGTGAACATGGCCATTGTATTTAGTGGAGCTTATAAGCTTGTTTCGGACTGGAAACAGTTAGAAGTTATGCGAGGACCACCCACCTACACCAGGGGATAGATCTAATGACTCAGCTACTCTTTCACAAAAAGGGAGAGGTGATTCTTAAACCACCGTTAGGTAACCTTGACCAGTTAAATTAAAGCAGCGAGTCGCTAATTTTCCTCGAGTAATACCACACTGCAAATCATTCGTTCCCAAGTCGCCATTTGTTTTGATTTTCAAAATTCGTGACATCTTTCTCGGTTCTGACAAATGGTCTTTTCCTGTTTAGTAAGTTAAACTGGGACAAAGTCCGCACGTGATAGTGAGTCAGCATTATAGAATGGAGAAAACAAACGTGGCAAGGCGTAGTAATTCTTAGAGCGATCATAATTTTAGCAACCAACGGATCAATGATTTTGTTATCAATAAGAACGGAATACAGGTATTACTCGCTTGGCAACCGTCATAAGCATTGGTATAATAAAGCCAGGGTTCTAATTGTCACCAAACTGCCTTAGCTAGTAATAAGTTATATTCTGGCTTTACTTTGTTTACTTTCATAAGTATCAACCAAGCGCGAATATTTCACTTCTATTTAATTATGGCCATTGCAGCGTATAGCCTATTTTATGCAGTAGATTGTATCTTACCTTTGTATTTATTTAAACCTTGGCCAGTTTTTTTTCTTTGAATGAATATTCATAAATATTTATTTTGGCAACCTGAATTATGTCTAGTTTGTCTCATTAGGTACACTCATTCCGAGAATGTGAAAATGCCACAGTATGCCTGGTTTGTTCGACGATTTTCTGCCGAGAAGTGTGAACTCCTTCAAATAAGCCACGAGGGAGCAATTCGTTGCAAGTCTCACAGAAACCAATTTCGGAAATGACTATCTGAGATTAATTATAGATGACACAAAATTGATTACAGTTCTCAGTCACCTCTAGTAGCAGAATATCAATGATATGGTAACTACCTTACTCTACGTAACGGGTCATTTCTTTTTCTTTTCCAGTCGGGCACATAGCTATTCTATTCAACAAACCTCCTTAGCCGGAGGTTTTTTGGAGAGGAAGGAGCTAGGAATTATGCGAGGAGCTCATACTCGCAATGGGAGCTGATCATTACTAGGACATTGAGCTATCCCGCTATTTTTAACTACCCCCCCCCCCTGTTGGTATCCTTTAGGTTACAAATCTCTGAGCTACCCGGGATGTAAGGCGTATTTCTGAAACCGCAGACAGTAGGCACCATCGCAATTCAAATACTATGAGACAAAACAATTGAAAAAGCTAGGATGAAAACCCTGACTGAAAATGGTGGGACAGCCAATTAGCTTACTGATTGATCTAGAGACCAAATGTTAACAGCAAATCACCTGCTGGGAATGGTAACACTAGTGCAAGGCAAGGCATAGCACCAAGGTAGAGCACTGGGCTCGCAATCATTCAAGCCCGGGTTTGAATACCAGCCATAATAGGCCTGTTCTCGTAAACTAGACGATCCCGCCCCAAACAAAGACTGAAAATGTTGCTGGTCTAATCGCAAATCGAGACGATGAACCATGTTCATGTCCAACTTGAAATTTAACTGGTGGCTGTTACATAACACATTGGAGGGAGAGAGAGAGAGAGCCCTTTTGAAACGTTCACATGTAGCCTGTGTTTTGAACCTGGGCTTACAGAACCAGTGGCGGGCGGTCTAAGCCCTCAGCCATAGCGTTTCCCAAAGTCAACTTACAAAGAAGACCATGTTGAATGCCATAAGGATGGCTCTACAGCAGCCTGCACAACCCATTCTGTCTTCTGTGTTTTATATCCTGAAATGAAAATAAAAACACGCGTCATTACAGAACCTTATTAAAACTAAGATGTAGCATCTTATGACTTGTAAGACCACTACGTCAACTTTATAAAGCGCATGTAGCTGTAATGGGTGTTGCATAGTGGCTGCAGCAGTTGTGACTGGTGTGTATTTTTGAGTTTTTCTTGGCCATTGTCTGTCCATGGTCGGATGGTTGCAGGTTATTTGGTGCCATCTATGGGAGATCGAGCCATTTCCTGCTACGGCGGGTCAGGACGGGTTAGCAGAGTGTGGTCCGCCAGGGAAAAGTTCCTTAGAATACTCTGCCATAGCCATAGCAAAGAGGACAGACAGTGAGATGCATTTACTCTCCCACTGACTTTGTGTTGCATTTTAGTGCCTGTGTACTGGAGAACTGGGTTGATATGACTCATCAATCACACAGGATACCAATCTTCTATACCAGAGCAGTATAAATTTAGCATTGCCCACTAGCAACCAACGCATAAGATTGCCTTATGCCCGTATATAGAAAATCTCACCGTAGTCCTCTTAATTGCTTTAAATTGAATGGTAGACACAGATTTTAAGCTCCTGTGACAATAATAACGCCTATTGTCATAACAATAATCGCGAATACATGTATAGTGCACTCGAGCTGACAACATGGTTTGCTCAACCCGGCCATGCTGGGCCGTAAATCATTAGTGGGTGAAGCTCTGTTGTGATGCGCGCACAGCTAGACACAGCCACACCAAAAGTTCAGGTCGAAAGTTTGATCATTTAAAACCCATACGGGACGGGGCTATAAGTCAAACGTTGGTTAAACAGATTTTCACGCACTGTTTCTTCCTGCTTTCCACGATTGATTTGCTCTGAAATTTCACAAGGGCCCTATTTGTCAGCTAGACTGATTTCCTAAGATTGTTTGACACAGATCACATTTCAAGGGGTGTCCTTGACTGCTCCATGCCCTGTCAACCTATATTTATTGCGACTCATACACTGTCTGTGTATCATAGACGGACAATCACCGATTTCGTTTCAGGTTTGTGCATCGTTTCGAGTTTTCTCATCCGCCAGGTTCGTCGCATCGCGAAGTTAATTTAAGTAGCCTCACCTAACCAGATCTATGGGGCAAATCATGGACCAATCTAAAAACAAGCCTTTGGTTTGGTGATGTCACCTGCTCAGCACAAGGCTATCTTATCTTAATAGAATATATGTGCTAAGAAAAATTCCTGACTTACCCTCACTTGAAAGAATCGTTGAACTGCTGATAAATTGAAAGTGTTAGCGTTAGCGATAGTGGCTACGCTTAGTAAATATCCACTTTATATGCTTTTCTGTAAATAGAGGCAGCTTTCAATGGGCCTCTATATCAATAGAGAGCTTTTCAGTTGCATAATGAACTGAAAAATCAATAATTGTTCTAGTAAACAGCAACGGCATTCGGTGTGAATGAAACATCTAAATATTGAATAGAATGCGTCATTACAATGCTTAGTGCTTATTGTAGCCTTGAGAAAGCGATTTCTGCTGCTTAGCATTCATTGTGGAGAATTGTTTTTGCATGTTTAACGGAGTTGTTCTGCCATTATATGATGGGTGTGTTTTGTAATGAGTCCAGCCTTTGGCCTTATTTTGTGGGCCAAGGCTGTTAGTTGGTATGAATGAACAAATGCCAGGATAACTATCCGCTATACTATACTTGAAGGAGCGGTATTAGCCAGTTGAATGGATGGGGTTACACTACCCTTTACTCAAATATGGAAGTGCCTATAACCCGGGTATGTAGTACAGCTCTCGGTTAGCAGCGTGCTAAAGGCCCATAGCAAGGAAAAACCCCGTATTAGTGAGAAGCAAATCCGAAGTTCTTGGATCCCAAATCCCCATCTTTACCAACTGAGCGGGATCTATATAAAGTGGGCTACATCGCTACAACAAAAGAAGTCATTTCTTTTATTTTCTCAAAGCTGCCGTCTAGAACCTGGCCAGTGATATTGACTAGGTGGGGACATGTTGATAACTGGCAACTGGATATCATCAAAAGCAGGCACTTTGATTCCCAAACCCGGTTTTCCGTTTACCCGCTGAATCCATGTGTCCTGTTTAGCGCTGTAGTTTCACTGTGGCTTCGCTATGAATTCGCTGTGGTTTCACTGTGGCTTCGCTGTGGTTTCCCTGTGGCTTCGCTGTGGTTTTGCTATAATCTCGTCCAACACCAATTTGAAATTACAGGATCTGTAGTTGAAACTCTACAGTCTCCTTAAATTTATTTTCTCTAAATATTTAATAAATTCCATTCCTGCAAAAAGAGTTAATGAAAATAATACTTTGTAGACCAACTGATAGTACATTTTATAGCTTTGGTTAGTTATCTGAGAGAATCTTGTTTATTGATGAGAAAAATAATGTGGGCTCACGAGGCTACTAAGTTACATTAACACGGTTTTATCTTGCTGACTCGCGATTACGTTTTTCCTTAAATAGCGTTTTATCACAAACTGATACATAACGCAGAAAAGAAATCCTTCTAGTTTATAGTACAACCCTCACTAATATCAGCGGATAGGGTAATGGGTCAATGGATAATTATGCGGAGTTGTTTGCCCTCTAACACAATGGAAAGACAACTCTTAATATAATTAAAGCAATAACTCCTGTCGGGTTATATTTATGGGAAAAGACTTAGTTTGACTTTAAGATTATTGAAATCGCACTAAAAAAGCTACTACGCAAATTAGCTGAGGTACACGAGCAGTTCCTGACTAACTCGATCAGAGTGGGCTGAACGGGAGAACTCTGTCTGTGCCGCTCAAATGGAGATTAACTTCCGCCAATCCAGCGGCACAGCACCGCGGTGAGCTGACGCTGCATACACTGTCTTTTCAGGTGGCCCAGGAGCGGTGACCAATCAGAGAATTGATCGTATTTATCTCTGAAAGGTTTCCACTTCCGGTATATAGGAGAGAACGAAATCGATGAAGCAGAAAATTTAAATCTTTGTGAACATTAGTTGCCACTCACTGACCACTGAAGATAGAGCATGCAGGATCTACTCTGTGCCGCTAGTTTTCCGGAAGCTGACGCCCACTTGACAGTCATTTTGCACGGGTCTTCAGCGGCAAACGGCTGGTGGACGTTCGTGTCAACACCAACTCTTTTAGTGTGGCCTGGCACTGCTGCGGGTAGAAAGTTTAGCTGCTAGTAACTTAAATGTTTGGTGTGTACAGATTTTCTTTGCATGACACATGCCTTCTTTATCCCCCCAAATATTCGTTCGAGATTTCTCTCTGTTCATTCTTTAACAAAGTACCATTGATATACGCTCTTGTCTCTGCGCAAACTGTTCTATCATCTTATGTAATAGTCATTATAATTTTAACTGGTGCAATGTAAAAAACATTATTATTGTTAATGATATTGGATGCCAATCGAAGAACAACAAGGTGAATTTACGGAGGTACACCAATGAGCCCTGAGGATTGCTGGTATGGTATCAGTTCACTGCTATGAAGCGCTTTGACTGCAGTGGTTTCACTCTGATACTATCATCATCAGTCCTTGTATTTTGTTACGTAGCAATGACAGACACGCAATTACGCAATGAAAAATAAGATGGTGTGTGAAGACTTCATAGATGCATGCTGGGATGCTCAAATTGAGACTGAATTTAGTCCACTGAACAATGTACAAAAAACCAGCGGATTCAGGTTTGGCCATGTATGTAGGTTTGGTTTAGCAGAGTGTTGTCTGTTTGCTGTGTGTAAGTTTTCTGCTCCAGCATCTCCAGAGGAATGCCTAAATATGGACAAGCAGATGTGAATGGAGAAGTTTTTGGATGTCTTTCAGTAGGCTGTTAAGTGCCTGCCACAAGGTGGCAAATTTAGAATTTTGCGATAAGCTAATCGCAAATTGCGGTAAAATCATTGACAAGACCCTTCACTCAATCACAGCTGCATGGTTCTGAATCAAATTAGCTAGAAGAATTCTGTTGGCTGTGCATGATCTGACTTGGTATGAAAGCTCCTGCAGACACCACCAATCTGTGCCGTGCGCATGAAGTACATTCTAAGATAGAATCAAAGTCACTGATTGGGTGGTAAGGCGTTGTATTTTAGGATGAAATGAAGAAATGATATTCCTGAAAATTGCTCTTACATTGATATGTGATTCCCATTATTTTTGAAAAATAAAATTAGTTTGTATCTACATAAATTGCCACATATTCAGTTTAACATTAGTCTATTGGGATAGACTATCATCAATTTGAGCCAATTCAATTGCAGGTTCGACCTGCCGCTTTTTGGACCATTTCATCCCTAGCAACAGAATTCCCAACAGTATTGGTACACAGCCTACTGTAACTAAGGCCAATGTATAACCAGCCTTCCACTTATTCCGCTTTCCATCAGAGGTTGAAAATCCTGCAAAAATTTGACAAAATAAGTTTGTCTGCTTCAGTGGATGCTGTTATACACCGCATCTCCACCATTAAGGTGGCAATTTGTGCTGATTGATACGGATTTGTGCGCTACGCGCATTTCAGAGTCATGATCCGTGTCACAAATATAGCATTCAAAGGCTCGAACACAGATCATAGGCTTTGTGTGGAGAGCACTTTAGCAAAAATCTAGGCTTAGGTGCTCATATCTGCTGGTTGTTTTAGGTAGGGCACCTACGCCGAACCCATTAGAGATGCATTCGCCAGGAGACATACGCTTATTCTATCTAGCTACTTTCAGAATTAGGAAGCGAGATTTTCTTTGCACAAGCGAACCACTGGTGATCATTATATCACCAAAGTTAGAGGCAAGACCGGCTTGACATAACAGAAGCTGACGAAGCCCACGATCAGCTTCACACATCTGAAACACTCACTGATTCAGTGTGAGGCTCCAGATGCTAGCGGATGGGTCTGAGAGTTTGGGGGTCTGTCAACCTAAACCATTGGTTAACACGCCACCCACCGACAGTTAGACTGCTGTTAGCAGGAAGGGCATGGTGGATCTTTGACAACTGCGGAGTTATCTTTACCCCTATCCACCGGTTGAGATCACCATTATTTTTACTGTAATGATCCAAACCCACAGTGGCAATGTGTAGTGGGAAACCTGCTAAAGGCCCGTATACCTGAAAAACACCCTACCGGCTATAAGTCCCTACTATAGATAACAAGGGCGAGTTTTTGTCAGTCATCCTAAGCCCTTTAGGAGTGGCAGTGGGCTAGACTCACCATGTCCATCTCTATAATTGTATTTTCCTCCCCTGATATAGCAGCTTTCCCATCCAATGTCCTCCCATATTATCGCTGGTGAAATATCCCATGTACCATTTACTGTGCAC
>Ga0224501_10002924_pt1 | contig 13447 bp, 12 predicted proteins | sample SF_Oct11_sed_USG_4_FD_169105 | JGI IMG/M metagenome (GOLD analysis project Ga0224501, IMG submission 169105) | Sediment microbial communities from San Francisco Bay, California, United States - SF_Oct11_sed_USGS_8_1 | ecosystem: Environmental > Aquatic > Marine > Sediment | place: USA...
GAGGTTTTTGTAGATTGAGTCTGTTATTTTTACTTTGACTATGTTGTTTTCTATGTTGATTTCTAGGTCTTGGGCTATTTCGAGGTTTTCGATGAACAGGTTTGGGAGTTTGTTTTGTAGATACTGTAGGTCTGTTCTGATGAAGTCTGTTCCGATTTCTTTTTCGAATAGGTTTGTTAGGTCGAGGCCGGGTGGTGCGATATACAGTCCGTTTGGGTTGGTTGAGAACATTTTTTCTTCGGGTTTTTCTTCGATGGGTGGTATTTCGGTTCCTTTTTTCTTTGAGATGTATATTATGCCAGATTTGAGGTCCTTTAGATATTTTGGTGGTAGGTATACGCCTTTTCCTTTGTAGTCTAGTTCTGTGAGGATTTTGTTTAGGTTTTCAAGGGATTGTGTTGTCGTGGAATCTAGCATTGTGGATTTTATGTATGTTTCTTGTTTTAGGAGGAGGAAGAGGCAGCCCCAGAAGGTGAGGCCTAAGCCGATGAAAGCGAGGATGGATGATTCATATAAAATGGATAGTATAAGGGATATCATGCCGAAAGACAGTAGAATGTATACTGTTATTCCAGACGGTTTGGTGCGCATACGAGTTCTCAACCATGCGATTTTAACAGTTTTGCCCAGATCCGTGGCTCAACTACGAAGATCTTTTCTGTATTTAAAAGGCTCTTTTATTCAACATCGTGTGTTTTCAGCCAGTCTATTGTGTGTAAAATGCTTTTCTCAACTCTGAATCTAGGTTTCCACCCAAGACCCTTCAGTTTCTCTATTGCCAACAGCATTATGGGCACATCTCCAGGCCAGCCGATCTTGCCCCCTGTGTACTTGTATTGAACATTTTCTAAGCCGAGTGTGGATACGATTAAATGAGCGATTTTTCTCACTGTGATTTTTTCTTCGGAGCCCACATTGAAAACTTCAAACTCTTTTTTGGTTCTTTGGACTGCAAGCAACGTTGCTTCTACAGCATCAGTTACATGCAGATAAGATTTCTCTTGGTTTCCATCTCCAAGAATTTCCAGTTTTTTTGGATTTTTCTCTAGCTTCTCGTAGAAGTCGTGAATGACTCCATGGGTTAGTTTTGGCCCAATGATATTGGCGTATCTCAGCACGATTGCTTTTATACCGTAGAGTTGAGAATAGGTGGAGACATAGTATTCGCTGGCGGCTTTGGCAGCACCGTAGTTACTAATTGGAGTTATGGGTGCATTTTCCGGAGTTGGAATTCCTGCGTTTCCGTAAACGACGGAGGAAGAGGCAAAAATAATTTGTTTGACATTGTTCAGTCTGCAAGCTTCCAGAACATTGAGGGTGCCTAGAACATCTATCTTGAAATTTTCCAAAGGTTCGTCGTAACTCTTTCTGACATCCGGGTCAGCAGCAAAATGATAGACCGCATCAACTTCTTTGCATGCTTTTTTTATTTCCTCAAAATTCGTTATGTCTCCTTGAACTATTTTGATGTCCATTGCGTCCAGAAACTCTCTTCTGCCGGAAGAGAAATTATCAAACACTATAGCCTCTCCTTTCCTCGCTAACGCCTCTGCTAGGTGACTACCGATAAAACCTGCACCGCCGGTTATTACAATCCTCATGTTCTAAATGCACCTCGAAAGCATGCATGGATGGAGCACGTGAAGAGCCCTTCGATTTCCAATTGTTATTTTTGAGCCAGTTTGTTTTCAAGGGATTGTGTTGTTGTGGAATCTAGTAGTGTGGATTTTATGTATGTTTCTTGTTTTAGGAAGAGGAAGAGGCAGCTCCAGAAGGTGAGGCCTAACCCGATGAATTCTAGGATAGACGCGACGAAGATTATTGAACTTGTCAGTGCCAATATGCCACAGAAGACGAGGGTTAATCCACGACGTTAGGGGTCCTTAAACGCATTTGCTCTTCTCTCATTTATATACGATTTTTCAGACTTTTCTATAACAATTTTGGTGCGCGCCAGTGTAGACTATTTGCTGTTATTAAGAACGGAGAAATAAGTCCTAAATGCACGCATCTCAAACATGTATTAATGACGCGTAGAAGATATAGACAAAAGGAATGTGTTCTATTTTTTCCTTCGGCGAATTTTTATTAGTCCAAATCCTGCTATGCTGGCTGATAGTGCTCCTATGGCACCGAAAGGAACTTGTGGTATTACAAAATAGGTTCCTGCTGCCCATCCTGCATACGCGGTTTTATCTGTTCCATCTAGCATTATCAACCATGAACCGAGTGCGTCTGTCATGTTTGTGAATATCGTGATCCACCAGTTTGTGTTTATTCCGGTTTTCTTGTAGACTTCTGTACTGTTTGGAGCAGTTATGGTTATGTTAAAGGGAAGGTACATGCTAGCACAGTACGCAGTTACGTTTATTGTGTCTCCTAGGTTGAATGTGTCGCTTATGTTTCCGCCCGTATCGTATACAAGAACCCATGGATCATCGTCAGGGTCTCCCGCATGTATTCTCGGAATAAAAGCGCTTGCAAAACTTACGATAAGTAGCAATAGAGCTATTTTCGATACTATCTTTTTCATTGTCTCCACTCTGTCCTATAGCTTACAAGTCTGCTTGCATATTTAAAGTAGTAAGGAAAACACAGCTAAGTTTTCTATAACATTTCTACTGTACGAGTGAAACTGTTTATGTAATTTTTCATGATGCGTGCGTGTCAGGGAAATGAGATGTTTGTTTTCCATTTGAGGATTGGTTGGTCGTTTTCGTTTGTTATGGTTTGTTTTGTTAGGCCGACTTCTTCTAGGCTGCTAAGTTTTTCGTGAAGTGCTTCTAGGTTGATTTTTTCTTCGTTGAGTTTTTCGTAAGCGGATGTTATTTCTTGTGTTGTTCCCTTGTGGTTTTGGTTTGCTTGCTTGATGGCTTGTAGGATTTTTTTGTCTTTTTCTAGGAGTTTTTCGTAGGCTTTTGTGTTTGTTTTCTTTTCTTTTCTCTCGTTTAGGATGTAGAAGCTGAGTATGAGTATCAAGCCGGCTGTCGGGAATGCTGTGATGGTGTTTCCGTTTTGAGAGATAAGTAGCGCTATTTGAGCCCATGTTTTCATTGGTTGCCAGTAGCCGGCTATTGCTGTTCCAAATGGTAGAAGTTCGTCTTCTACTTCTTGGACGTTTTCTGTTTTGTCTGGGAATACAATTAAGCTTATTTTGACGTGTTTTTGCTGTGATGTTGAATTCGTTGTGAACGTTGATGTTTCATACCAGTACAGCACCACTTGGGTTACGTTAAACCTTTTGTAATGGAAGGCGAAATATCGAGCTATTATTGGAGGGTTTTGGACTATTTGAACATCTCTCAAGTCCAATTGAGTTACTGTTACCTGTTCTCCTTGTGCCAGTGGCCATGTGATTAGGCAGGTTTCCCAATGGTGTAGTGATGATTTGGCTGATGCTATTTCTAATGTGACCCAAATGTTGTTTTGAGAACTGTTGGTTGGAATGTAGGCATATGTTAATGCTGCGTCTTGTTTTGCTTTTTGTTCGAATTCTTTGTCTCTGTAAATGAATTGGAGCGTGTAGTTGTTGACCTGTGGCAGTATTTCGGTTGTTGGCTGTTGTCCAGCTGCTAATTGGGTTAGTATGTCTACTGGGCCTTTTGTTAGGGCGAAGATGGGTGCTTGGATTGATATGATGAGGATGACGCCTATGGTTAGTGCAGTTATTTTTGCGATGTCTAGTTTGTTTAGTTTGAGTTCGGCGTATTTGAGTAGTCTTCCACAGGCTTGGCAGAAGTTTTGTTTATGTTCTGTAACCGGATTGCATTCTGGGCATGAAATAGTTTCTTTCTTTGTGAACAGTTGGATTTTTAGGGTTTTTTCTGTTATGATGAGTAGTAGGAGTGTGCCGAGGAATATGAGTGTCCATCCGCCGAGGAGGTGGAAGATGTTCATGGCGAGTTCTATGCCGTGGTAGTAGCCTAGGAGTACGATGATTGTTATTCTTAGGATGTTGAGTAGGTAGATTAGGGGTAGTCCGATTAGGAAGATTGCTGGTTTTTTCCATGCTTTTGTTCTTGCAATGTACGCGATGAAGGTTGCGAATATGAGGAAGCCTATGAGTGAGTATATGCCTGAGCATGCTATGTCTATTGTGAAGGATAGTGGTGTGCCGTTTGGTTGAGTGATGTTTATTGTTGGATTTCCGTAGGATGTGGATATTTCGGCTGCGATTCCGAACAGGTTTAGTATGGCGCACGCGGCGTGTGTGCTGATTATGGATAGGGTTGAACCTAAGGCGTAAACGACTTGTGTTGGCGGCGGCATCAGAAAGAAGAGGAATAATATTGGAAAGGCTAGTTGTCTCAACGTCTGTGTGTTGAAGAGGATTAGGGTGCAAGCGGTTACGAAAATTGGGAGGGCGAACATGTGATATTCAAGTGGTGTGAAGGTGTATGAACCGTAGGAATATGTGAGGAACGCTATGAGAAACAATAGTGTGCCTAGGATTTCTTTGTATGGAAAAGCTTTGCTGTGTGATGGTGAGTGTTCGAATGGTATTGATGCTCTGATCATTTTTCTTTTGCGGTAGATGAGGTAGCTGAAAAGAAATGGTATGGCTAGTATGTGGCTCATGAACTCGCTTTGTAAAGCATCGTTTGCTATTACAGCTAGATCTTGATAGAAAATGATTACGGTTGCGGCTAGTATTATCGCTGTTTTTAGGCTAATGGCTAGAGCATTGGCGTTCAATTGCTGCCTTAGAGCTAGATATAGGGTCTTCATTGATGTCATCGCCAATAATCATGGAGGGGACCATCGTTCGTTAATTGGTTTGCTTTGTAGGATTTTTTGGCTAGTGTAATGATGTCTTGGTGAAAGATTGCTAGTGTTGCGAATAGTATGGCGGAGATTTTTATGGTTAGGGCTATGGAGCTTTTGGGTTGGGTTATGCGTGGAAGTTGTGGTGTTCGCATCTTGGTTTCGCCCTGCTAGTTTTCTTGTTTGTTGCTTGGGTGTTGTCTGTATTTGTGTTGTGCATGTACACGAGAATGTTTATTAAATCGTAAGATGTAATATAATTTATGCAGATATGTTGGTAGTTGTTAGAGTTTGGGGTTGTTAGTTTATGGTGAGGTTGAAGGCTTTGGTGGTTGTTGGGGATGGGTTGGAAGATTATGGGGATTTGTTGGCAATTGGGAGGGCTGAGGCGAAGCGTTTGCTTAGGACCCATGAGAACGTGAATGTGAAGGACATCCTGTATTCAGCTAAGTGCAGAGTACACCTCATAGTTTTTGAGGTGCCGGAAAAGGTTGTGACAGACCCACCAAAAGATGGGAAAGTAAAGCTGGAGAGGCGGGTTTAAGGTTGAAGCCAGACCCTTGGAGGTAAGGGGCGGATCCACAAGAAAGTTTGGGAAAAGTAGCTAAGCGATACAGCTTGATTGTTGCATTTTTTATTGTTTGCATATCCACTCCTGCTTTTGGTCAGCTAGGTTCTCAACACATTGCATCACATGGAACGGTTATCCACTTCCCTAAGCTTTACGGAGTGAACATCAAATATGTCAATTGGGAAAAATGGACAAACGAGGAAGTTGACAGGGAACTAGCGGATATAAAGAATCGGGGCTTCAACTTCGTTCGTCTCGAAGTGTATTTCCACCGTTTCATAGACTGGACCACACTAACTTTTGATCCATTGAGAAACCAAACCTTCTATGATAAACTTATTTACTTTTTGAACAATTTAGAGCAGAAGGGGTTGTTTGTGGAGCCTCTTCTTATGGAGCCTTGGAAGTTCGGAGATTATATGCCATGGTGGTGGACAAACTCCATTTTGCAAGATAGAATTCGCTTTTTTTACCAGACTTATGCTGAGTGGTTAAAGAACATGGGCTGGGAGAACATCGTCTGTATAACGCTTTGGACAGAAGCATCATGTTATTTGGAGTGGGTTGACGGATACTACATCATTGAGAAAAACTTACAAAATTACTATGAAGCAAACGAGGATTGGAGGAACTGGCTGAGCCAACATGGCATGGTGCCTGTAGACTTAACAATGGACAATATAAACTCACATATCGAGCAATACATAGCGTGGTCAAGAACAAGGTTTAACGAAGTCACACAAATGAAGGCAAACGCAGTTAAGGAAGGGTGGTCAAGCGCCCTTGTCGGGGGTGAAATAGGTCACCCTCTTGAGAGATGTGGTACCGTGGGGCCTTTCCACGCCAGCAAATACCTGCAACTTTGCGCCAAGTCCTATGTGGATGTGTTGAATCCCCACGACTACGTTGACAGCACTTGGTGGTGTCTTGAACCCTACCTAGACACCAATGAGGACAAAATTATCATAGCAGATGAGATAGGTCCCCCCTTTTACCGTGGCGTCTACGCTAATGACACAAAAATGTGGTGGTATTACATGGAGCCTAAAATGGAGCTTGCAGAGGCGAAGGGAAAGGGCTTCGCCATATGGTCGTGGATGGACTACGACGAGAGAACTTGGGGTCTTAAGGATGCAAACTTTAACCCGAGACCCGTCCTTGAACTGGTGAGTGGTTGGCTTGCTACTAGGTAGCTTGTATGTGGATAGTCTAAAAGCAAAGGCTAAATATAGGGGTTAAGTTTCCTGTCGAAACCAACCAGATGTGGTCTTCTCTATTGCCAACGATGTGAAGGAACGTTTATCGCTGATTACCCAAATTGTGCGGGTGAAATGCCATACAATAGTGGAGAAGATCGTTTTCGCTGCTTAAAATGTGACCGTAGATTCAAAGCTCCAAGCGCGCGTTGAAGAAAACAAGTTTTAAGGTTTCGAAACAAATGATATTACTAGGAGATGAAGATATGTTAAAAGGGAAAGTACCCATGCCCAGATTTTTAGGTCCAAATGAATGGACCAAGGGTGTGGCTTTTATCAACATGGAGGAGCTGGTTGAATGAGCGTTTTAAATCGTTTGTACTATGTGGTTGTTTCAGTAATATCACCCAGAACTAAGCCATACGCTCGTCTCTTATTTCGTGTTCTGTCAACATTGTGGGAGGGGCTTCCTGAAAGACAGAGAGGACTTGCAACTGTTGCTACGCCTTTGGAAGCCAATCCTTTGTTGCCTCTTGGCAAACGCGATTACTGGGATTCTGTCTATGCTACTTGGGCATCAATAATCCACGATGGTGTTTATTGGCGAATGTATTACAGTGGAAAAGATAAGCTTGGATATCTGCGAATTGGTTTGTCATTCAGCGAAGACGGCTTGAATTGGACAAAACATCGATCTAATCCGATTTTGGATGTCGGTCCAGCGGGCGCTTGGGATGCTTTACATGTTTACTGCCCAATAGTGTGGAAAGAAAAAGCGTCATGGAAGATGATCTTTACTGGATGTGATTCTCGTAACAACATGCATTTTCAAGTAGGCTTGGCTGAAAGTCAAGATGGAATTAGTTGGACAAAATTCAAAGGTAACCCTGTTTTCAACAGTCGCAACTCTTGGGATCTGAATCGTTTTCAAAAGCACGAGACTGAGGGATGGGGACTACTAATTAATCACTCTAGATACTATCTGTTCTACAACCCTGTGACCCGACTACCACGACAAGTTGGTGTTGCCAGTTCTCAAGACTTAATATCGTGGGAATCGCTCTTTCCTCACCCAATAGTGCCGACCGAGGGTTTTCCTTGGGAATTAGGGTATATGAAATATTGTGCATGGCCATTCAAATTTGGAAAATATACTTACCTTTTAGCTTCAGTAAGCGATGCGATTTATACCAAGAGCAAAATCGGGTTGTGGAGATTAGTTGGCTCCCTACCTTCAGTAGAAGGTATAGAGTTTCTGGGTTACATCCTAGGAACTGCTGCTGAATGGTGCAAAAGAGAAGTTGATACTCCGTTTCTTGTTTCTGATGTGTCAAGTGGCAGATTGCTTTGTTACTATGGAGGTAGATCGATTCGAAATGAATGGGCTGAAGGTGTGGCTTTGATCGACATGGAGGAGCTGGTTGAATGAGCGTTTTAAATCGTTTGTACTATGTTTTTCGCACTCATGTTCTTCGCACTCTAGATCAATTTTCGATGCGATACAGAAACGTTAGTATAGGGAAGGGCACTTGGGTGGGTAGAGGAACTGTTATTCGAGGCAATGTCAAAATAGGGCGAGATTGTTACATTGGACCGTATTGCATCATAACCCGCTTTAGTCGTATAGGAAACCACGTATTCATTGCTCCATTTTTCTTGTCAACAAACGACAATAGGATGGCTTATCATAGGAGAGGTCATGGCACGAATCTTAGAGGGGTAACCATAGGAGACCACGTTCGAATAGCAGGTCATGTAATGACGTTGCCCGGTGTTAGAATAGGAGAAGGCGCAATAGTAGGAGCATACTCTCTCGTTACAAAAGACGTTGAACCCTACACACTTGTTTACGGTATCCCTGCTAAAAAGCACAAAGATAGGCATGGTTTCCTAGAAGAAAAAATACTTCCTCGATTCAGGTGATTTCACTATTTTCTATATGATTTATTCGATGAAGCGCATGCATGTACTTATAAGAACGCACAAAACTATGTGAGTTTCATTTCACTAATTTGCAAGTCCGTGTTGATGCATGTCAGAACTTACATACTGAAGTATCTAGCGTAATCCATATTCACTAGCGTGCTAAAGGTGATTCATTCTTCGCAATATATTTCACTGAAGCCATTTGAATATACTTTATTTCTTTGTTCTAAGAGAGGGGAGACATCATCAGCTTTCCATGGCTCAGTGTAAGATTCTGGTCCTGTCATTACGCCATCAATTATATTCAAGTGGCTTAAATAGATATATGTCATCTCGTCTATTTCGATGTTGTTTGATAACATATAAATCTTGTTTTTAGAGATTAAGCCGTAACTCCTCAAGACATGATGTCCTGAGATAAAATCAGCATATACTTTAAACGTAGCATTCCTAGTCTTTGATAGCCATGTAGCGCTAAGGACATCTTGCTGTGAAACAATCATACTCTGAAACCAAACTTTTACCTCAGTTTCATCACTTATTTTCATTCTCTCCATGCTCAAAGAAACGGACGACGGAATATCGCCCGTAACTTCATAAAAAAATCCTGTGTTAAACAGAAAGTAAGTTATCAACACAATTGATATCAGAAGCGTTACGCACGTTTCTTTATTTTTCTGAGACAAACGACTTTTAGATAGATTCAAAAATTCAGTAAAAATGGTTTCACCCCCCAAAACACAGAACGGCGCAAGGAATATCAACGTGAAATGATAAATCCGTGACATGTTTAAGGAACTGGCAAAATAAGGCAAAACTACAGACATAGCGATTATAACGGTGCTTGTAAGCGTCATCGCTCCGTACTCCCAGTCGAATCTCGTTTCTTTATATCTCATGACAAACCTAATAACACCAACAATAATGAAAAATTGTGTAACATATTGAACAATTCTGAAGTTTTGGCGTTGTATTATTCCTGAACCGATTCCAAACGCCCGCAAAATAAGTGGATCTCTTGCCCATGCAACGAAAAACTCAGAAACAATACCATTGTATATGCGGCTACCTATACTCACCACAGATTCAAAAGGGGCAGAACTCGAAACATAGATGTACCATGTCAAAGCGAAGATAAAAAGAAAAATAGCCGAGGTCGCAGTTATAGTTTTCTTCCTCATAGTCACAATTCTAAAATCGCTTTTCGTAGTATTATTTTGCGATTCGGGCCGTCTTGTCCCTACAATTCCTTCGAGTGAAGCGCGCAAACTTCGCCAGAAGCGGGTTGCAGTAGAGTTTCCTAAGGCATACCAAAAAATCCAAGCAATCACTAAGTAAAGCATATACAAATATGAAACTCCATAATGTGAAATAACCAGTGAGGCGCTAAAAAACAGAGAGAGTAATGCTCTCTTTCTTGGTTGCATCTTCTTGTCCAACATCAATAACATTAACAAGACAATAAAAAATACGGCAGTTTCCTGCCTTGCCAACGACGGCATTTCATTGAAAAACGTATATAGCGACATGAAAAAGAACACTGATAGAAACGCAATTTTGGCATTCGTTTGTCTCCGATACACTTCAAATAACCCTAGTGGCACAAGCGAATAAATAAAAGGATATATGATTTTAAATATCCAATTACCGTCCATGTTCATAACTTGACTATATACGACCGGTAGCATAACGACGCTTAACGCAGAATTATAACTGTCAGGGATCGCTGGGTTCCAAATCGATTTTGTTTCTACCATTCTATAGAAATAATACTCTAAATGCATGTCCCAGCCTACTACATACTGAGATATTAGTGAGAAATGGTACAATAAAGCGACTGCAATCGCTATTATTACAAGAGGATATAATCTGGTTGGGATGAATCTACCGAAGACAGCTAAGGTTACTATGAGCGGAATTGTAACAAGTAGCAAGAGTAGAATGATGTTTGTTCCATATGAGTTGACTAAAAGTACCCCGAAAATGCTCATAAGCGGAATTAACACAATAACTAAGATCGGAGAGGAAGATATCTTTTCAGTAATTGTGTGATCATGCTTTACAAAACTCTTATCTCTCAGGTAACTGAATATGCACAAAAGCAGTACCACAATGCTTACGGTAGTGATTAGAGGCGAAGCAGAAATCGGTTTCAAAACGCCAAAAATAGGATACAGGATGTTCATCAACAGTCCAATAAACATCAGAAAACCTGTGCTTAAGCCAACACAGTATAATGTATTCTGTATTGGGTCTAGTTGGTGTAGTCTAAGAATTCTAAGGAGAATGATTCCCGGTACAAATGTAAGGTAAATGAACCCCATGACTTGCCTAACAATTGAAATGCCCAGTTTCAAAGAACCTAGGTCCATTACATCTAAGGCAATTGTTACGAGCATTATTACTTGGATGACCATTATTGCTCTAAGGAACTTTCCGATTTCCCAATCGTTCATGAAAAGCAAATCATTAAAACTCATATCTATCCCTTTTCTCAAAGTGACTCCGCAATGCGCATGTGATAAGTCATATTATTACTCTATTTTGAGCTAATTCCCAAGCGATGTGCGCGCGAATCTTAAACTCAATCGGTTAGTGTTTTGTAAATACGTAACAATCGAGCCTTCATAATTTCCCAGGAATATCTTTTCACATATACTTCGTATCCATTCTCTCCTAACTGACGCCTGAATTCTGGGTTATTTTTTAGCAGAATTATCGATTCACGTATGTGCAAAACATTACCGTATTCAACAACTATTCCACATCTCACCTTTCTTACAAATTCTGTTAAAGAAGTCCCGTAATTAGTAAGTATTGGCTTTCGACACATCATTGCCTCGAACACCTTATTTGCAGTGCTGGCGTATCTATAACTTGGCCATGAGGGATCATAAAATGCAACAATCAAATCGGCCTCGAGAGTCTTTTTAATGACTTCTTCGTGTGGAATTTTCCCTAAGAAAACAACATTTGCTGTTTTTGAGAACACGTTTTTAAATTCAGTTGTATTCTCTCCGAAACCTGCAATAACAAAAGTAACAAAAGGTAAATCCCTTGTTGCCTTAACAACATGTTGAATACCTCTGAACCGATTCAGAATACCTGCATAGAAAAGCATAAAATCATTCTTGCCTCCCAAGAATGAAATGTTGGAGGATTTTTCACTAGGCGAATTTGCTATAACCTCTAATTTCTTTAACCGAGCAGGCTCTAATCCATTTCGCATCTCGGGATTCGGAATTATGACAACATCAGCAGACTGCGCAGCAAACCTTTCAAACCATTCCACGATGGCAACTATATAACGAGGAAGCCATGATGCGATTCTCCCTGAATAAAAATCAAATATATCATAAACGATCTTCTTTTTCCTGAGTTTTCCTATAATTAATGTCGGTAGTGCCGTGTCTAAGTCGCACGCATGAATAATATCATACTCACAGATTAGAAGTTGTAAACAGAGGAAGAACCACCAGAAAGGCATGTAAAATAGGAGACTCAATTTTCCGAATGGGGCCTCAAGTCTAAATCTATGGATTGAAAAGTTCTGTTTTTGTTCTACTAGCGGATTTGTTCCTTCTCTATCCCATGCGAGTACAGCAACAGTATAACCGTTGTGACCTAGTTCAAAGGCACATCTCTCAACTCGTGGTTCAGGAGCCACTGGAGTTGCACGAAGGATAATGACTGAAGCTAAAGCAGAGGTAATCATTTCCTAAATCTCTTTTTATAGTGTTCTTTCTTTTCAGTCATGTGCGCTTGTATGCATACTTTTTGGGATGAGCAATAGCATTTTCCTGAGAAATGCGCGGAACGACACAATAAGAGTAACTATGGTTCATCAACTGTTATAATCACGTCATCAATTTGAAGAAAAGCATTTGCCGCCGCCCCTGCAACTGAGCCTACCACAAAACTTGGCTCAAGTCCTTCAGCATGATTTGGTGTGTAAGCCAGCATTTTGATACCATCCATGTCAATTCTGTGTCCAAGGAGAGGCACATACACATATTCACCCTTCCACATATCAATGACTTGTTTGTAATGACACATAGAACACGCCCAATGCAATTTCAATTGATGGTGCGCTAGATAAGTTAACCAGCATTTTAGCCGGATTATGACATCTCCATTTTCCAAGCGTATGGTCCCATCGAATTTCGGAGCACCAGGCCATGTTCCTATTTACACTACTAAACTCTAAGATAAAGGAGAAATCCGATAAAGCCGTTAATCCGCCAACATTAAGCCAAAACTCAAGTCCAACCCAACCGTTACGCAACGGAAAACCCAAATATTTTTTGCTCATATATTGGCTTAAAACAGTGTTACGACCTGATGTAACGAGCATTGAACCTTCCCCTTTGAACACTTGGTCTGTTTTTGTGAAACGGCTGACGGCTCCCGAGACTGTGATGCCCCCCTCCGTTTGTAAGCCAACCCAACATAGCGGTGCAGCCTCAAAATCATCTTGGAAGATAACCTTGCCAGTTAGCATGAGATTTGCTAGATTCTGGATTCGGGGCTGATAAATGACATACCCCAGCCATAACCTCCTCCTAATCCCCCTAGTAAAGCAATGAGGAACAAGGCGATAAGTTTCTTTTCCACATTTATCACGTCTTCTTATTCGACTCGTTGTCTTCTATCCCGAATTTTAAATTACTGTGAAATTGCCATTTTAGTCAACTATTCTGACAGCATCAATGCCTTTGCGGTCACCAACCCAATGTTTGACTTTGCGTATAGCTTTTAACATAAAATTGTGAAATCTTGGGGGCAACTCAATTTGAGTGGAATTCTGAAGTGCTTCATACCTATAAAGAGCGCGATCGACCAAGCTGGAGGCAACAAACGTGAACTTCTTTCTCGAGTCAAGTTTGAAGAACCTTAGAGTAAAGCGTGGATGAAACATAACAGGAAAGTCGACCGGCTGATTATCGATGAACAACTTTCTGTAGATATCTCGTATGACGTCAATCATCGC
>Ga0224501_10002925_pt1 | contig 13441 bp, 10 predicted proteins | sample SF_Oct11_sed_USG_4_FD_169105 | JGI IMG/M metagenome (GOLD analysis project Ga0224501, IMG submission 169105) | Sediment microbial communities from San Francisco Bay, California, United States - SF_Oct11_sed_USGS_8_1 | ecosystem: Environmental > Aquatic > Marine > Sediment | place: USA...
AGTCTACTTATCTATTTATAGGGCTTGAGTGAGTCTACTTATCTATTTATAGGGCTTGAGTGAGTCTACTTATCTATTTATAGGGCTTGAGTGAGTCTACTTATCTATTTATAGGGCTTGAGTGAGTACTTATCTATTTAGATTTGGCTTTAATGATAATAGATGAATATAAGGAGGACAGAAAGTGAAAAAATATAACAGAAATAATAATAATGATAACTATAACATTCATTATAAAAATGAAAATAGCACTAGTAATAATAGTAAAAATATATTATAATAATGATAATAATAACCATAATATAAGCATAGGAATAATATTAATAATGATAGTAATAGGGATAATACTAACCATTGTAATATAATTAGTTCGTGTATTGGTTGACGCATTCGGCAGCATTTATAGTCCTGAAGATAATCCTTAATCTCTGTTGTAGCACAGAATCTGATTGTAAGAACTCCCTCTCATTCTGCAATCCACCTCTGAAGCAGGGAGCGGTGTTCTGCATAAAGATTCGGGTATTTACGCAGGATGAGTTTTATGACACCGTCTGCTCTGAGAAATTTGTCACCGGTAAGGGCGAGATTTACAAAAAATCACCAATTTTTAAAACCACAAGCTGACTAAGAAATCTTAATAGTTAGGTAATTTTTTTAATTTAGTATATGCGCTATACGTGGGAAAACATGAATGCTTTTGTGAATTGAATTCACCACAGTTCATTTCTTTGATAAAATACATACCTACCGTTTACGCCCTATTATCCATATTTCCTGTAAGTAAATCAGTCAAGCATGATTGAGATGCGATCTACACTGAGCCTTACCGGTCCATCATATAGCAAAAGAAGCAAATGTGTTTTTATGTAATGGTAGTGCATCATATATCATATATCATATATCATATATCATATATCATATATCATATATCATATATCATATATCATATATCATATATCATATATCATATATCATATATCATATATCATATATCATATATCATATATCTTTGCAGAGAGATCCATGTCTGTAAGAGTTGAGCACCTCATTGCTGGGATATTGGCAGTGTTACCTGCCCTGATACTAGGACTGACAGCTTTCATATATTACTGTTACTTCAAACCAAGATATTTTCACAATTTACGACCAACACATAAAATGAGCCATACATCTGTAAATGTGAAGGTGAGGTCGCGGAGTAAGGTCGCGGAGTGAGGTCGTGGAGTGAGGTCGCGGAGTGAGGTCGTGGAGTGAGGTCGTGGAGTGAGGTCGTGGAGTGAGGTCGCGGAGTGAGGTGGAATGGTGTAGTAACTTTCAAAGCTTGTGTTCTTTGGTTTTTAGCGTTGATGGGGCAGTTTGAAATTTGAGCTGGGGAGGACTGGCCAGTTAGACGGGGAATGGGGGTCTATTAGTTAATTATAGGCTCACTTGAATGCAAATTGCATGGCAACAAAAAAGGGAAAAGTTCCCTTAGTGTGAACATGGGACATTGACTAGATAACTAGATGCTGTGGGGCAGTGGCATGCTGATCACTCTAGGTCCTCCTGCTGAAATATACCTTAGGACTCCGTTCTCCGCTTCACCCCAATTTTAAGCACTGATTTAGGGGAAAAGTTGCCCCCTATATTTAGGTTATCTTCCTCTAAAACCTTTACCCTACAATAAAGTAGGCTAGTAGTAGGAGCACATAATAATAAGTGATGCCTTGGTGCTGCTGTAGCTTTCCGACGTTGAGATGATGGACTTGATAAAAATACATGAGCTCATCAATTATGAAGCAATGTACGGTCAGGGTGTCTCTAAATTCAGAAGTTACATCCAGGCTCACCGCACCGCAATCGTGGCTGCAAGACTGGGTAAGTTACCGCATTCCCTATGGCTACACTGGGCATTTGAGATAACCCAGTGGTAGACCGCTAAGATTGCCACCGTAAGAACCAAGGTTCGAATACCGGTCATGGCGAACTCTTGCTTTGAGGATGAGCTCCTCACTAATTCAATACTACTACTAGCTAAACAAACCAATAATAAACTTCGCTATAAGATGGAGCGCTGATACTGTCACGCTTGAGGTGCTTTATGCTAAATCGTAACTGTTGAAAAATGAAATTACTGACTTAATAGGTTCACCAAAATTATGAGGTCATTAGACAAGAGAAAAAACTAAAGTTGAATAAGGTGCCACAGTCTGATTTACAAAAGATCACTTAAAGTCTATTGTGTCTTTTGCAGCAAAAGACAAAGTCATCTCTAAGAAAAAGTCGACCGATTCGAAGCGGTCGAGGAAAAGCAAACACGCGGGTAGCAAGCCATCAATTTCTCAGACACCGGAAGAGCACAAATCTCAAAACAAAGTCAAATCTTCTGAGTCCAACCAAACAACCGAATCACAACTAAAGACTCATTCGAAGCGAAAAACCGAAAAATCAGCATCATCCATGGCTTCTAGAACTGCCGCTGTAAAAATGGAAGAGTCATCCAGAAGAATGCTCACAGGGATGACAAGATCAAAAAGCAGGGCTGAGGTCAAAACAAAAGTAATATCAGGGAAGAGAAAAGCTCAACTCTTGCAATGAGTGAAGAAAAAGGGCAGCTTTGGTAAATGGAGATTTTTAATATTTTGGCCATTACAAATGTATTTAGTATTTATACTTTCTTTGTGTAAAAAAGCATTAGACGCTCACTCTAGGGGGAGCAATGTGTTGGGTGATGTTGAGTGAGTTATCCACTTTTCACACAGAGGAGAATGTGGTGATCTGCTCGCAAATTTGTGGAGCGGCTTTAGCTTTAAAAAGAACTATGGCCGTTCATTCTCTGTACTGGGGCTGCTTCATGATCTGAGGTGCGTTTTCACCCCACCCAAACTTGGGCATGCACGTGAGGCAGATTGGACTGTGCTTTTTCAAACAGGTGTTTCCATAAATAAATGAAAATCTTCAATCCATTGCTACATTTTCCATTGTCAATCCGGATTGGAATTCCAGCAATGATTTTTATGGGCTTAGTTATTGATCGCATTGATCTTAAATTACACAATTATGTGCCCTTGGCATGCAAGGTCCGCTTGGCACTCAGTTACGAATGGTCAGAGATAAACATTGTATTTTAACCAAAAAAGCAACGAAAATGTGCTTATGGTGGGTAGGATGTAAGAAAGGTTGGAAATATCACAATCAATAAAACTTAACTGGAGCAGTTGCCCAACTGACAGTATATAAGATAATATATATATATGTATGTGTATATTATATTGCACAGACGCAGACCAAGATATCTGCCTGATCTTCCATATCAAAATCTAACATCTAGTACACACAGAGGTCCCTCATCATTTCGTCGACTTCCCTCACAGCGCTCACAGTGCCATAACAGCACTTTCATCTGCTCATCTTGTGTGGAGATGAAAAGTAGCAATACGCGTCTGCAATCTCCTGTTGTATCTTTGAGCGATTGTATCAGTAAAGTACTGGTAAAGGTTCAGATGGACAGTGTGCCCACAGTTATAATCTGCTGATGGTGTAGTCATGTGATGTCATGTGAACATGTCATTTCTCCTGTTGTGCTGTAATGAGCCTCTCCAATTCCTGAGAGCGTTCTCTATCTATTACCTCCATTTCTCTTAGTTTCTAAAGGTAAGATATGAAATCGATATAGCGAGATAACGGGATAGCTTAATGGCCGAAACGCTTGACTCAGAAACAACAGATCCTGAGCCACGCTGAATGGCCACTGCGAGAATGAGCTCCTCACATAATTCCTAGCTCTTATTGCTCCAGTAAGCCTCAGGCTTAGGAGGTCCATCAAATTGGATCGCTTAGTGCTTGAATAAAACAGCAAGAAATTATAGGCTGGGTCGATTAGGTAGAGAATATGCAGTCGCCGAGTGTAAGAATAAAGCGAGCTCTTCTACAACAACGTCGAAAACCACCAAGACTGCCTACCTGTGAGATTTCTGTGCTGATAATAGGTCTATATTTAGCACCCTGTCCTAATGCAATCATTTCCTCCAAAAAGTTCTGCCGTTCATTAATTTCTTTTTGCACTGCAAATCAAAAGTCACAGTTATAGTGACAGTTATACAGATGGCCACAATGTCATGAGTAAGGACATGCTACGAGCGCAAATCAGAAAACCTTCCAAGGTTGATGTTAAGATAAGATCACTTTGATAGAATTATTAAGCCAATAAGTTGTTTTCAAGATGATCCATGGTTTTCCCCATGGAGTAGGTAGTCTGTGGGTGGACATCACAATCCAGATCTGATGAAGGAGAAAGAACAAAGTGACGCACAGACATGAAAGTGCAGTCAGCGTTTGTTAGCAGGGTGAGATAACAGCTTACATTCATCAAACCTATCATCATCAACATCGTCCAGGTCAGCTAGCTGCTTCCTCCACATCTTTTCTCTAGCTTGCTGCAGAGACTTGGAACTTGGAGGAGCAATATCCTCACCGTATGCCATTATATTACCTAACCTCACCTTATCTTTCTCTGTTCTAGCAACTGCAAAATGTCATACATATATTTATGTTAAGGAATCCAGTGCCTGATCACAATCCAAAACAAAATACCCTCAACTGGCAGATAGTCTTCCCCAAAAATGCATGTTCAAAGAGCTGAAGCCTGTTTGATTATCTAAGGCAGCGTACCAGTTCATAGATATGATCAATCCAGTCACATTTCAGTATGGCGAGAGCTGTGCACATGTCAGTTGCGCATCCAGCGGTCAACAGTACTGCAGAAATTGTGCTCTGTATTTTAAGGGTTCAGCCAAGCGATTTGCTGCACAAGGCCATCTATTGAGGCCTCCAACCATCTAGAGTCTAGACAAACAGCTAAATAATCTCCAGATTGATGCAGAGAGATACCATGACCTGGAGGATCACTATGTAATGGTTATTAAGTTATAACTTCTCTAACTACTCAGAGAGACTCCATGGTGAAATTATATCACGTCCCTTACCAACAGGTCTAGGTTTGTAGTCCGTTTTCTCATATGCACCTGACGCTTCAATAGCCTCACGGGTTTTCACTCCTCCGGAGTAGTTTCGCGGGTTGAGAACTTTAGGAGGTGGTGCCTTAGCCTTTGGTTGGCGAGGTTTGGCACTGCTAGTTGGGTGACAGGCTGTTGGCAGACTGCTACCGCTCTGTACTCGTGCAGAAAGCTGACGCTGCTGAAATGAGTTCAGCTTCGACTCCGCCATCATGTCTGTACAAATTAATGAATTGTATATGCGATGTGTAGGGAGTCGGCTGAGAGGTTAGAGTGCTCACCACTGGCACTGAAGGTACCGGGTTCAAGGCAGTTTGCACATGACATTTTTCAAACATTCTCTCTGTTCACTCGGCCCTCCTCAGAACTGCATGGGGAAGGTGGAGGCAGTGTTACAGTCATGTCGGAACAAGTTGATTTTTTTTTGTAACATTTCCTCAGATGGCCATTGGTTAAGAGATAACCTTTACCTTTCTATACATAATGTACAGCATCTATACACTGTACTGGTAGTACAGTGTACAGTTGCCATACATTATCTATAGAGAGGTGCTGTACTACAATGCCACAGTACCAAGGTCTCCATGTAGTACTACTAGAAACAGGAATTACACCTTCATTGAGACCCCAGTACTGTAGTGTGGAGTAAAAGGCACATATATGTTGTTATCGATGACTATGCTCAAATGAAATGGTCTATAATAAATCACCACACAAATTGCACCAGTCATGACACTGAGCGGGAGACCAGTGAAATATTATGCCACTGCACTAGTTGAGCTGGGTGACACTGAGGGTAGTGAGAGACTACGTACCCTCAAAACTATGTACCCCGTACTCTATCTCTAAACCATTTCCCCGTGCCTTTGAAACGATGCATCGTGTACCCAGAGCTCAAAACCATGTATCCTGTGCCCTCGAAACCAGGCACTTACACCCATAATTTGACCAAAAAAGATTGGAATGAACCACCAATGTTTAAAAATTAAGGTTAAACTCTTGACTCGGTATAAAAATAATCATGTGTTTATTGTTTTCACGTTCAATACCCAGGTTGAGACATGGTATTACAAGATAAAAAGTTTCGAAATTTAAAGGGGCGAAATTGGTGAAATTTCTCTCTCTCTCTCTCTCATGGTTTCGAGCTTAGGATACATGGTACATGGTTTTGAGGAAACGGGTACATGGTTTCGGATTTACTGGGGTACACGGGTGCGGGTACATAGCTTCTCACTACCTTCTCACTTCTCAGTACCTGCGACACTGACAGATTCGTGGCGAGTGTATTGTCTCAACAGCAGTCACAACAATGTGCCCTCAAGTTGAAAGCTAGGGTATGCTGACTTACTTTTAAGTAGAGCTTGGGTAGAGGCACTGTACGTCGCCCCAGCAGAATTCCAAAATCCTCCTTGTTGAACATTTCCACCTCCATTAGCAGCCATTTTGATGCTTTTTCCAAGCAACAAATCTCGCGTGAGGTAAATACTGCAACGGCGGATGCCTAATAGCCAACCGTAAGGATAATTATAACGCCAATTACCAGTTAGCTAAAATAAATCTGCGTATCGACTGACCTTGACCCGACAACCGAACCACACGTGAATGAGAATGAGCAAAGCTTATTTCTTGTGTAAGCTAGTAGTAGTGAGATTACTAACCTGACCATGTCGGACTCTGGTGCTAATATGGAAACACAAGACCAAGATGATGTCACAGACAAACATATACTTGTGCAGTTCAAGAATGAAACCGGTGATTTGTTCGGAAGCCCGTTTGATATGCCAGTTAATCTCACAAAAGATAAGCTGGAACGCATTTGCCATGCTCTCCTTCAGAAGGTAACTAAGTCTAATTCTAAATAAATCGATGATCGATCATGCCAACTAACTAACTTACTAAGTAGTAAGTAATTAGTTGAGTTGCAAACTACATGTAAGTGTAACACAGTGAATCGTTACACTACTAAATTACTACTAAGCCTACTTTACTTACAGCCAGTGAGTTACTAGTCTAGTGACTAAGTCACTAACTTCTATTTCTAAGTTCAGTAACTGTAAGTCACGCTCACACTAACTAGACTGACATTGACAAGTATCTGATTCTGACTATCTCCAAGTCCAATCCTGACTTGGTGACTAGTCTAGTGACTTAGTTCATAACTTAATTTTTTAGTTAAGTTAGTGACTTAGTTAGTCACTAGTTCACACTTCTCACTGAGTCAGTGAGTGACTGACTCTTGATTCATTTTCCCTGGTGGCCAGTATTCAACCGTCACTCAGTCATAGTCATTGTCACCCAGACCAGTGTCAGTGAGCAAGCGAGTAACTAGTAAGTCACTAAGTGAGTGAGAATCATCAATTAATATTTACTTTAATTCAAAATAAATAATTTTAATGCCATCATCATTGGACGGTCCTGATTTAATCATGGTCATGGTGGCCGTGAGTGTCTTGTGATTGTGAGTCACCGTCGGTCAGAGACAGTCAGACTCAAGTCGCTTACTGACTCGGTTAAAATCAACTGAAGTTGAATCATGATTCGAATGACTGCCTGAGGTGAGGGGCTCGGTAGCCTAGACACTCAATGAGTGACTGACAGTGACTGACTGCAATAAACGATATGCCATAAGAATGGACACATAATGTATGTTTCATGACGTGTTAAATGACGGGTAATTCTAACTTATAGTTATAGGTTGAGTGATCCCCAAGCCTTACCAGGGGTATCTGCTCAGTCTTGTAGTGCTATGCAACAAGCTCAGTCAGTGACTGCCCTGGTAGAGTAGGGCATAGTCAACTTACACTGTTTCGGCCCCATCCAGACCAGCTATCACTCTGTAGTGTCGCCTGAAACAGCACCATCATCTTCGGAGACGAACGGATGTAGCGTGTTGTGCCCTGGACTGATGAATCTCTCTAAGGTGGCCTATCTCAATATAATGCTCTCTTTTTAGGAGGAGAAGACACCCTATAAGTTTTATGTGAATGAGGTAGAAATTGTCGATCGCTTAGCCGATGCCCTAGACGCAGAAACTCTCGGCGGTTCAGAGAAAGTCCTTGAGATAGTCTATCATCCACAGGCTATCTTCAAAGTGCGAGCCGTTACCAGGTGCACGAGCACTATCGAGGGACACGCCGAGGCAGTCATATCCACCGCATTCAGTCCGAATGGCAGGTAGGAATGTTTTTCTCTTGTATGATGTCTTCACGATCACGGCGGGGTCAGGTTAGTTATTTAGGAGCTCACACTCACAACAGGTGCTTGCCGTGATCGGGATTTGAACCCAGATTCTCACGGTTGTGAGTCCGGCACTGCAGTACCACTGAGCGATCCTGCTATCCTAAAAATGACTCGGTGAAAGTCACTGAATTCAACCCGCCATATCTGTTAGTGCTGCATTTCGTCAAACAGATTTTGCAAGACATCCATAGGGGCCACTGCTTTTGACAGAGACATTGTGTGGTGACATATAACCCCCTTCTAAATGGCCCAATGCCGTTCCCGAGCAGTGCCCTGTAGTCAGTCGCTGATTGGCTCTTGGGTCAAGGAAGACGGACCATCCTTGCAAAGAGGAAATTGGGCGATTCACCTGACTGAAATTATTTGCTTGGGCTTGGATGGGTGATAGTCATCTTAGTTTAATCTCCGAAAACCAGGATGAACAAGAAGCTGGGTTAACACTTGTATGGTATTAAGTTGTCCCATCTCAGTAACATTCTGTGCAGTTCGGTTGGAGGCACCATCAGATTGACAGCTTTCTATTGCTGATCTCCTAGCATGTAGAGAGTTAGCAGCGGCGGCTCAGTCGCTAACTAGGAATGCAGGTAGACTAATTGTGGCCTCATTATCACTCTCATTCTCCTTTCCAGGTTCTTGGCGAGTGGTTCTGGAGACACGACGGTCCGTTTCTGGGACCTACAAACAGAAACACCTCAGCACACATGCAAAGGTGATATGTCTTTCTGCTTCACTGTGAGGGAGTGCGGCACACTTGCACTCTGTGAACAAGCCAGCACTGTTTGTCCACACCTTACAAACATTGTACACGGTTTCCCCAAAATTCCGCGTTAGCTATTTATCAGACTTTATCTTATAAATTAAATTGCTTCCTTTTCACCGTCTACTTCAAGACTGCAGTGTTCTACTCAGATTTGTTGGAGCTGGGAATTTAGTGAGAAGCTCATACTCGCAATGGACACTCAATATGACTAGGGGTTTAATGAGAAGCTCATACTCGCAGTGGGCGCTCAGTATTACTAAGGGTTTAGTGAGAAGCTCATACTCGCAGTTGGCGCTCAGTATTACTAAGGGTTTAGTGTGAAGCTCATACTCGCAGTGGGCGCTCAGTATGACTAGGGGTTTAGTGCGAAGCTCATACTCGCAGTGGGCACTCTGTATGACTTTGGCCATTGAGCTACCCACTATCCCTTCTAACAGTCGCATCGAGAGATAACTTTTATAGCGCTACTCAAATGTCGGATTTTGCGTAGCATTCTCTCGCTACTAAATAGCTATTAACCAAAATTTTTCTCGCTGTGTGTTTCAGCTCACAAGCACTGGATTTTGTGTATTGCATGGTCTGCTGATGGTAAGAAACTCGCTTCAGCCTGTAAGAAAGGACAAATATGTATCTGGGATCCTCTGACCGGCAAGCAACGTGGCAAAACACTCACAGGGCACAAACAATGGGTGACAGCATTGGCATGGAAACCCCTCCACTTGTGAGTTGTTTTCTCTTACCCATAAATCAACAAGGGAATGCAACTCCCAATTTCAGTGGTATTCACAATTACAGCCATACTTATAAAATTTTATTTTAGATTAATTAATGAGCCACTAGTAAAGGCTGGTATAAAAGTCTGAATGATACCCCAAATGCACCGTCAAGCAATAGATTTACCACTGGCTCTTCCACTTTTTCGCCAACTCTTCCCGCCATCAAACCAGGTCACTTGGCTAATTCAGAATACGACTCTGTATTCAATAGAGGTTGGAGGACACCTCCATCTGATAAACGAATAAGGTTAGGTGAGTAAGGATTGCTACTGAACCAGCCGAGACCACAGATATTCTATATATTTATCATATTTTTCAGGGATGGTGAATGCAGAATGTTGGCCAGCTCCTCTAAAGACAGCACCATTAAAATCTGGGACACAACATTGTTGTTGTGTAAGATCACACTGTCGAGTCACACTCAGTGTGTCACATCACTGAGATGGGGTGGTACTAATCTGCTCTACACCGGCTCCCAGGACAGGACAATAAAAGTCTGGAGGCCAGAAGACGTAAGTGGCGCTGGGCGTTTCTCCTTCAATTTATCTTTTTTCCTACTCGGGCACTTGACCATTCTATTTAACAGGCCTCCTAAGCCTGAAGCCTGTTTCAGTATAAACACAAGGAATTATGTGAGGAGCCCACAGTGGTCACTCAGCATGGCTAGAACCCAAGATCTTTCTAGGCATTCAACTAAACTGTTACCATCATCTATACCCGTATTTATTATAGTATGTTATGTATTAACTACTCCCGTTGTTATTTCAGGGTATCCTATGTAGAACTCTTCAGGGCCATGCCCACTGGGTGAACACATTGGCTCTCAACACAGATTATGTGCTACGCACCGGAGATTTCAATCCGGCCAAGGCGTCACTGGTCTACACAGAGCAGGAGTTGACTGCTAACGAAAAGCAACAGCGTGCTCTAGAAAGGTGAATATTGGTGGCACAATGAGGGTAGGTAGACTCAGTTTATTCCGAGACTGAAAAATTAATTCAGCTATGTCTCATAGTGGACTTGAGATCATCAACTTATTAACTCATTAAAATGGGACATCACATGTACAAATATGATGCCATGCCCAACCAATGAATCACTGCCGGAAATATATCGTCCTCACCCTAGGGTTATCCTCCTATCCTCCATATAGATGATTGCTCTGTAATTCAGCCCCCCCCCTATCTGATAAGGCTCTTGGATTATTCACTCCTTGGATCATTTTATAGATATAACTCGGTCAAAGGTGGACTGCCCGAGGTACTCGTTTCCGGGTCTGATGACTTCACCCTCATTATGTGGCATCCAGAGACGGAGAAAAAGCAGGTGGCTCGACTCACAGGTCACCAACAGCTCATTAACGAGGTAACACACGAGTATTTGGTTATTTTCCGTTTCGAGGAACCTTCCAATCTTGAGGTGCATTTTGGGATGACAGAAACCAGAAAAGAGCCTATTCAGGATGCCATGGGTGTGACCTAACATTGGCAAGGCCTTTCGATGCATCCCCACACTCTAAAAGTCAGATGGATTTACACAGATTGTTACTGGATCAGGACTTATCCTCCCTTTCCGACGATACTCTTATGTTACTGTTTGTTTACAATGATGTGGTTCCCTGAATTCTCTGTATGTAGGTGCTATTCTCCCCTGATGCCAGACTAATTGCCAGTGCTTCCTTTGACAAATCAGTCAAACTCTGGGACGGACGTACTGGAAAGTGAGTTCTACCAATAATATCATAGCTGTTGTGCTCCTGGCGTTAGGCTCCTGGTGTTAGGCTCCTGGCGCCAGTTTTATGAATAGTGTGGTTATCCATGCTGGAATACCCCCCTCGTATTTCAAAAGATGTTTTGCTCCCTCAAAATCACTATCGTGAGCAGATACCCGTTGTAGTGGTCTTACAATTCACACCGAAGTACATTGTTTTGAAGCTTCACCTGCATTCCAAAGAAACACAAACCCAGAGCTACTGTATTTTGATACTACTTGTGCTATCAGTTCCAAATGGATCTTTTGTTTGGTTTCATACCCGCATTGATGGCGGGATTGCTCAGTAGTATTGTGCTGGGCACGCAATCGTGAACAACTGGGTTCAAATCCCGGTTATTGAGGGCCCCGTTGGAAGTATGAAGTCCTACCTCCTGCCGCTCCAACAATCCTCAAGCTTAGGAGGTCCATTAAATAGAGTGGCCAAATACCGAGGAGAAGACAAGTACACATATATCGTGCACTCCTGTAATGTATATACACCCACTGCGGGTATTAAACAGATGGCTGGAGACCGAGCTTAACATGTATGTTTAATACCCATGGTTTGTTTGGTGTCAGGTATCTGGCATCACTGCGTGGTCACGTGAATCGAGTCTACCAGATCGCCTGGTCAGCGGACAGTCGTCTCCTCTGCAGTGGTAGCAGTGACTCCACGCTTAAAGTGTGGAACATTGAAACGCGTAAACTCCTACAGGACCTACCCGGTCATGCCGATGAGGTGAGATAGCATAAATAGCTTCATCAAGCTCCAGCCTCGGGGCATTAACCGCTTCACTTCAGAAGCTCGTTTTAACCTTGGCCTATTCCCCATTTCAAACGAGTGACCTGGGCTAGTGGTAGAGCGCTGGGCGGTCAGGGCGATTCAGGGCGGGCTCCCGCTGTGAGCTCCTCACTTTAATCCTAGCAAAGGAACAACAAACCTCACCATGAGGTGGAGTGTTGACACCGGTACTAACCCGGTCATACTAACAGGTATCTAACCTGGCAGCTTCACCATAACAGTGAAGAAAGACCTGGTATTAAAAAGCAAGATGACCTTAACATGACAACTTCTTAATTTTAATCTAGCACTTCCTTGGTTTTGTGGATAGTGGCTACGCACTGATACCCGTTCCACCCTTATTCCTCTCTCCGTCTGTAGGTTTACGCTGTGGATTGGAGTCCCGACGGGCAGAGAGTCGCCAGCGGGGGTAAAGACAAGGTGCTAAAAATGTAAGTCAAACTACAAATCGCTATCAGGGTCTGCAGGGTCAGGGTCGGCAGGGTCAGGGTCTGCAGGGTCAGGGTCTGCAGTAAGCTATCAGGGTCTGCAGTAAGCTATTTTCAGTCGTCTTTGTATTTAGTCAATTAGAGGCAGAAACTGGGTCACATTATTAGGTGCATTCGTATGCTCGGCTTTTTCGTGACTGAAATGAATCTCGGTCGTAAAATCTACTAAACTGCTCAAGAGCGCGATCCAAAATAGCATCTTTGAATTTCGGTCGCGATCTGCGACCGAAAGCACGCGAACAGAATTCCGCAACCGAAAGTAGGCGTTAGCGTATTATTTTAGGTAAATTTCAAGGTTACCGCAAAGAGACTTGATTACTACATTGGGATAACGAATCGTGAACGATCGTTCGGGTCTAACCGATGAGTTAAAGTTGGGAGAGGACAACTCTGATCCGATCAAAATCCCTCCTGAACTGCACTTCCTCACCGCGTGTTAGCGTCCTCGTGACCGAAATTTTTACAAAAATTTCAGTTATGAGCACGCGAATGCACCTATTTTACTGGGTCCATTCCTTAATGCACTGCATGTATTCACTTCAACTACTTTGGAGCACAACAACAGTGTCATTACCAAACAGTAACAAGAACACTGATAAGCGCTTGTAAATAAAACGGAGACAGGAGCC
>Ga0224501_10002927_pt1 | contig 13432 bp, 9 predicted proteins | sample SF_Oct11_sed_USG_4_FD_169105 | JGI IMG/M metagenome (GOLD analysis project Ga0224501, IMG submission 169105) | Sediment microbial communities from San Francisco Bay, California, United States - SF_Oct11_sed_USGS_8_1 | ecosystem: Environmental > Aquatic > Marine > Sediment | place: USA...
TATTCCGCTGGCTGTTCCTACCTCAGTATTCCGCTGGCTGCTACCATCTCAGTATTCCGCTGGCTGCTACCATCTCAGTATTCCGCGGATCATTTTCTCTTGCAGTGTTATACCAGGCTTCTTCTTCCTCTTTGTCTTTTCCCACTCGAGTCGTGGGGGGTCGACATTCACGACCTCCTTTCTCCCTTTTCTTCCGTCTCTTACGTCAGCACCCTCCAGGTTCTTCTCCTTCATATCTTCGGTGACACAATCTGACCAGCGTTGTTTTGGTCTGTCTCTGGCTCTCACCCCTTCTACTCTCATCTCTAACACTCTTCTCATCACATCCGCATACCACAGCAGCGTTATATGAGGAGTTATCATCACACCCCCATACCACAGCAGCCTTATATGGGGAGTTATCATCACACCCCCATACCACAGCAGCCTTATATGGGGAGTTATCATCACATCCGCATACCACAGCAGCGTTATATGAGGAGTTATCATCACATCCCCATACCACAGCAGCGCTATATGAGGAGTTATTTAGTCTATTTTTTCTCTTGCAGCGTTATATGAGTGTGACACTGAGATTGGAACTGAACGCCGGTCCTAATTCATTAGAAGTGGAGATGCGACCAGGACAAACAGTTAGTTACCGAGCTTGCTCTTTTTTAATCTACCGGATTTAAACTCACGGAGAGGCGATATATTAGTTCTGTGACCTAGGGAGTGGCCGTGGCTAAATGGTTAGAATACACGATTTGCGCGCAGCGAGTTGTGGGTTCGAATCCCAGAAAAAGTCAATAGTGAAGGCGGTAAGGGCATCCGACCTTAATTTGCTCCTCAGCTCCAGCAAAGTCTCCTTGTTAATCAGGGAGCAAACTCCAGGGAATATCAGGAATATAAATAGGAGAAAAAAATATTAGCTCTGCGACCTAAGATAGAAACACCCTGGGTTTTTTTGCTACTCAGGCATCTGGCCATCCTATTTAATGGAGCTCCTAAGCCTGAGGCTTGTTGGAGCGATAGGAGCTAGGATCAATGTGAGCAACTTATACAAGTACCCACAGCGGGGGCCCGCCGTGGCTCAGATTCAAAGCCAGGTTCTCAAGCTATCCAGCCGTGAGTGTGAACTCCTCACTAAACTCATACCAGTACAGAGGTTTAGCAGTGAGGAGAGGAGAATGCTTTTTTGCTTCTGCTTCAATTTATTAATCGCTGTACAGGGTCGTGGAGGTTATACTCCACATTAATAATCCCTGTACAGGATCGTGGAGTTTATAATCCACATTATTAATCGCTGTACGGGATCGTGGAGTTTATACACCACATTATTAATCGCTGTACGGGATCGTGGAGTTTATACTCCACATTATTAATCGCTGTACGGGATCGTGGAGTTTATACTCCACATTAATAATCCCTGTACGGGATCGTGGAGTTTATACTCCACATTAATAATCCCTGTACGGGTTCATGGAGTTTATACTCCACATTATTAAAGGTTGGATGATGAGGCAAATTTTTTTGGCTGATCAGAATCAGTGTGTCTCAACACCTACCTGAGTCCAATAAAAGTTCATACTGAGCAGGCGATGTAGTAAAAACGTACGGTTAAATAATGAGATTCTCAAATGAACTTTCATTCAGTTGAAATTTTCCCGCGTGACCTAAATTGTCGAAAAAGACATCACAGCGGGTCCACATTATTACAAATGCACGCCTGCACGATGTATTACATATGCGCGCCTGCACGATGGGTAGCCAAAGTCAAACTTCTAAAACTCTGTCACACTTCTGGCTATTGGGATAGAACTATGACCGTGAAATGGACCCAAAAACGAAAATAAATCCCTATGAATTCACTGGGTTTAGCTTGGTCTTAGTCTTAGTCTAGTCTATCTAGCAATCAAAGTTAGTGACACTGATTGGGTGACCGAGTGAATTTACTCACCGAAAACAGTCTTTCTCTATCAGTCAGTGTTTGTGTTAGTAATTAATAGTCAAACAACAGCTCCTGTTGTGTAGACAAGCCAGCAGTATGTTTATTCCATGTGACTGTCTGATGCTGTAATCTGTAAGGTTTTTTAACAGTTAAAGGCATGGCATCAGCTTTACCATTTATCACGATAGTTATGGCAGGTCATGTGCCTTACCGGAGATTCCCCGGCAATATCGGCCAAAGATGGCTCGCTCAGCTTTTCCCTCCCACTCCAGACCCATACTTTGCGCTTGTGTACAACCTCAGGAATGTGTCAGTGGTGATGGGGTGCCCCAGATATTGGGGCACCCTCTGGAAGGCCTGGTAGAAACGACCAATTTTGAGTGCCTGGCCATTGCCAGTTCATCAATCTCGAGATATTATACATCATATAAATGGTTTTCAGAGGGAGCCAATTTTGCCATCTTTAGCATGGATTTAACGGCACTTCTGCTGTGCCCATTGCACTGTAATTTAACTTAGTTAGGTTTGGAGACATGCTGATTCTGATGAGCCAAACTTTCCTTTGTCATCGGGCCATTAATCCCGGTGCCGGGTAGTGGAGTTTATACTCCACATTAATAATCTCTGTACCCGGGTAGTGGAGTTTATACTCCGCATTAATAATCTCTGTACCCGGGTAGTGGAGTTTATACTCCACATTAATAATCTCTACCCGGGTAGTGGAGTTTATACTCCGCATTGATAATCTCTGTACCCGGTAGTGGAGTTTATACTCCGTATTAATAATCTCTGTACCCGGTAGTGGAGTTTATACTCCACATTAATAATCTCTGTACCCGGTAATGGAGTTTATACTCCGCATTATTCATCTCTGTACCCGGGTAGTGGGGTTTATACTCCGCATTAATAATCTGTACCCGGTAGGGGAGTTTATACTACACATTAATAATCTCTACCCGGGTAGTGGAGTTTATACTCCGCATTAATAATCTTTGTACCCGGGTAGTGGAGTTTATACTCCGCATTAATAATCTCTGTACCCGGGTAGTGGAGTTTATACTCTGCATTAATAATCTCTGTACCCGGGTAGTGGAGTTTATACTCCGCATTAATAATCTCTGTACCCGGTAGTGGAGTTTATACTCCACATTAATAATCTCTACCCGGGTAGTGGAGTTTATACTCCGCATGAATAATCTCTGTACCCGGTAATGGAGTTTATACTCCGCATTATTCATCTCTGTACCCGGGTAGTGGGGTTTATACTCCGCAGTAATAATCTCTGTACCCGGTAGGGGAGTTTATACTACACATTAATAATCTCTACCCGGGTAGTGGAGTTTATACTCCGCATTAATAATCTCTTACCCGGTCGTGGAGTTTATACGCCGCATTAATAATTTCTGTACCCGGTCGTGGAGTTCGCTCCCTGGTTAACAGGGAGACTTCGTAGGAGCTCAGGAGCGAATTTAGGTCAGATGCCCTTCCTGCCACTACCATTGACTTTTCTGGGAGTCGAACCTACCACTCACTGCTCGCAACTCATGTATTCTAACTATTAAGCCACGGCAGCTCCTTGAGAGCCGAGTGCTGTGAAGAGTTAATAGTACATTACTTTGAGGGTGGCACACTGGGTCTAGTACCAGACTTCCTTGATTCAATTCATCGGTCGATATCGTTTTGTACTTCACCCTCGTTGGATCTGGATTACGATGTTAACCAGAGGAGGTCTACCAATAGAGTAACCGTCTTTATGGGGCACGTTAGGGACCATTGCGGAAACAAGCCGTCAGCTTATATCCACTTTATACGCTGAACTGAGAGGCATGCACTGGTCAGTTCGCCGTTCTGAACATCAAAGGCGGTGTCCTAGTGTGAACCACAGCGGATAGCACGGTTCCGATATACACCCTGCCACAGCGGATAGCACGGTACTGATATTCACCCTGCCTCGTGCTGCGAGCCACAGCGGATAGCACAGTACCGATATACACCCTGCCACAGCGGATAGCACGGTACTGATATTCACCCTGCCTCGTGCTGCGAGCCACAGCGGATAGCACAGTACCCATATACACCCTGCCTCGCCACAGCGGATAGCACGGTACTGATATACACCCTGCCTCGCGCTATGATGCCGCTTTTGATGTTCAGCTCGGACCGAATACAATCGGACCGAATACAATGCTTCCACTTTGACTGCTGCTGGATCGCGGTAGGACACCGCTTTTGATGTTCAGCACGGCCAGTTAACAGGTTCAGGTTTGACTGTATAAAATGGCAACTAGTGATGCCATCTGCCTAAAACTCTCCTCCCATCCTACGACAATGGACTAATGGTTGTAAGCCGTGGCCTTGTTATGTTGCCTGTATAGATAACAGAATGCGCACAGCTCCTCTGCTGTTTCTTTTAGGAAACGATTCTCATCGCTGGAATTCTCATTGGCCGGAGGTAGCATATACTACCATCATCAGAGATAAGTGTTAACAACATACATATGTGCAGCCAGCTTATCTCTTTCGCGCGAATCACTGATAGCTACGTGTAAATAGAATAATTTGGTGAACAAAATGGTTGAGCGCCCCCTCAGTAATTGTTATAGTAAGCATTCACGAACTAAAGCTCGGTCTATACACGGTCGTTATGTTGACAAATGAATCTACCACCATATTCGAGAAGTTTCCTTGGCTATTCTATGCCTCATCGGCCAATCGCCAACAATGATTAGTCCCTTAACTCCCGAGTTTGAACCGAGCCGCTACGAGTGCTAAATCTATAAACTGAAGGAGATGATTTTAATGCGCATTGTTTATTTTTGTATATTCCGTGCTAGAACTGACTATTTCAGTTGTTGGTATGAAGAATTTTATTTTTGGCTAACGCGGGAATGTTGGAAATGTAAAGGTTTATTTCTAAAATAAATTTTGCAAACCTCACTAAAGTAACAGCTGATGTGATGGTGTTATAGTAGTGAAATGTCTCCCGCCGTTACAGAGATAAGGGGGGCATCAAACTACCAAACTGCCCAGCATGGCATGCTGGGACCTGAGAAGGTGTTATACTTCAAAGCCTTGTCCTGATTTAAAACTCAGTTCTATTGTTTGAAGCAACCATGAATTTTCCCTGACAATCGCATGCAGTCAGAAAAGTTGTCCATTTATTGCTATCGGTCTGTTCCAGCTCTGTAATATTCAGAAGTTATGGGAGTTCTTGTGCCAAAAGTAATTTGGTTGAAAAGCGCCCAGACCACTAAGTAAACTTTCCTGAAAATACTAGTGGCTTTTGAGACTAGAAACTGGGGCTTAAGGAAATAGGGCTCTAAAGAAGTAATCTTCGATACCAGAAGCTGCCGGACTTTTATCAGTGCAGCATACGGAGTTTGTGTCTTCACATCCCGTAACCGTATTAGCTGCTTGTAAGATTTGCTAACTTTCCACAGCTCTGATATATCTTCTGCGATCCAGCAGTCATCTCTATCTATTACAATTCTCCAGTACTCAATCCGAAATGGGTCCCCACATCCTGGAACCATACTAGTTTTTAGATACTAGTCCATCTGACTAGCTGTTAGATACCAATCTCACTGGCTAGCTGTTGACCACTAGTCTCACTGGCTAGCTGTTAGATACTAGTCCAGCTGACTATCTGTTAGATACCAATCTCACTGCCTAGCTGTTAGGTACTAGTCTTCCTGGCTATAAGTTAGATACTAGTGTAGCTGACTATAGCTGTTAGGTACTAGTCTTCCTGGCTAGAAGTTAGATACTAGTGCAACTGACTAGCTGTTAGGTACTAGTCTCCCTGCGATGAAATACCAGTTGCATTCCAACATTCCAGTATTGCAGAGGCCATATTTATCTCGCAGTGATCCTCCTACTAACTGACTACCATAATGTCTGAATTCTCCCGAATGAGCGCGGTAGCTGAGGGAAATGTGATCAGTATGACGGCTAGTACAGTCGCTCACTTACCATGTGAACGTGAGTAGGTCAAGGTTGTCTCTTAGTTAACGGCCAGGTAGAAAAGTGGCTGTTAAAAGAGTCCATTTGTGCCGGCAATGGTGTAACTGAGGTGGCCGGGGTGTGACTATTTGCGGTTACATGGCAAGTGAGAGGGTTCCACTCCACTCACTTGGCAAGTAAGCATGAGTAGTCACAACCCTTATTTGTACTAAAGCAAATATACTACATATGAAAAAACTTATTTTATGTATGAGTGGCCAAATGCTCAGCTTATTCGTGGTTGGCTAGTCAACGAATTAAAACTGATTTTTAAAATGACAATGGGACCAATAAAATCGTCTGTGTCCATGTTTACCGGTCCTTGCGTGGGATAGTTTCCTATCCCAACATTTTCAATTTTTTTACCTCCTTGATTGATTGAGTCTGAAGATTGGTGTATTGGTGCTTCAATGATCTTACTCAATATTTTTACTCGAGAAAAATGATCATCGTCTATTGACATGGGGAGTGGTCAACGTGTAAACCGAGCACCACACACTATAAACCGAGAGACCATGGTTTGCCTGATTCTCATGCCACAATAGCTCTATTCATGTGATTTAGATCAATCCCAATCGAAACATTTCAGTCGCGATCACACAAACAACACGGTCGCAGTCAGAAAACTTAAGAAATTTCGATCGCGTTTGAGTTGTCCTCTCGCAACTTTACCTCCTTGGTTAGAGCCAAATACAACCGGTCGCGAGTCCTTATCCCAGCGTAGTAATCGAATTGTGGTCACCTTGACATTGCCTGAACTGCGACGCTAGTGCCCATGCAGTTTCAGTCACCTAATGTTACTGGTGTTTCCAGGTAAAGGTATGGCCTCTGGTATCCGCTACAGTGGAGGAGGAGCTCTGTGTTTGTGTTCGGAATTATGGAATTTAATAACGCAGGAGATCAAGGTATAATTCCTCAGCTTCGACTTTCCGTAAAAACTCTTCGCCCAAACCTGTCGAGATGACAATTCGGCTGTCTGTCCCGTATGGACCATATGTTGTGCGTATAGAATCTTCGAATGGCTGACAAACTATCTTCTTTATTCAATGACTAAGTGAAGGAGCGGGCGACCAGCTAGCTGAGGTCCCAAAACCACTCTTTTGATAATATACGGAACTCCGCTAAGGCTATTTTATAACCACAATACACTCAATTACTCAATGGCAAAGGGTCTAATCTTGAGCCTTATCAAAGGGAGGTAATTACTGATTGTCCAGAGCGCATGTCACGACATATGACAGAAGTGTGCGTGTCTGTAGGGGCCATGCGAATGAGTGTCAGTCAATGTAGTTTTTCCACTCCACAGCAAACTCTGTCTATAAACATGAAACAGGCTTGTCTGTGCATTAAAGCGCTACTGAAGTTTTAAGCATGCCCTTATACATTGGTTCTCACTGGATACCTGTTATAGATGCACTTGGCTAGCATATACATATTAGGGAACAATACCCAAGTGTATTGCGCAATCGGATTACATGTCGGAGGCCGCGAAGATTTTCACACGAAACCTCATGTGCCTCATCTAATGATAGACATATATGGAGCATTTGGATCTTGAGCACAACTTTTGAATGGGTGTATGGTCTGTTGGAGAAATGATTTCACAGGTATCATCCTGATACATGTAGACATCTTCCAGCCGAATATCAGCAAAATCAGAAAGATAGTGAAACGGCCTTTAGTTGTCAACGTCCCAATGGGGCGCCCTTAATTAGTAAACTCAGCTGCTGCTGACCAATCACGTGCCACAAACCCCATAAAGACAAACAATACCAGCTAGATACCATCACTGACTGTCCAATTCAGTAGCCCAGTGGTGGGACTGATGGAACTAGTGAAATGATGTTATATCTCGATATTAGATTTCTGATAACAAACTGCAGCCATCATAACTATGATAAAGTCCTTATGATTTTGTATTGTTTGGATGATTTATCTCGTGAATCAGTTTGGAAGCAAGACTCTGCTTCGGTTTTTTCTGTCACGCCTTGCCCAGTGGCAGAGGTATGCAGGTACCCTTCAGGCACTCTGACCAGTGTAAGGGTATGCAGGTACTCTGACCAGTGTCGGGGTATACAGGTACCCTTCAGGTACCCCGACCAGTGTCTGGGGTATGCAGGTACTCTGACCAGTGTGGGAGTATGTGGGTACCCTGCTAAGTGTCAGGGTATGCAGGTAGTCTTCATGAACTCTGACCAGTGTCTGGGGTATGCAGGTATCCTACAGGTACTCTGACCAGTGTAAGGATATGCAGGTACTCTGACCATGCAGTGTCGGGGTATGCGGGTACTCTGCTCAGTGTCAGGGTATGCAGGTACCCTTCAGCAAGTTTAGTATCGCTGTATTTGGTAGCCGGATATCGCCTCCAAGGCTGGGATAGTAGCCCTCACGGTATTGGCTGGTTCAGTCGGCCTGCGATATGCCTTCCGGAAAATTCACAAAGACAATCAGATGTGCTGCTACACATATCGGGTAGGTTGTGGTAGAGCCCTTGAGGGAGAAGGGCTCTGGTTATCAAAAAAGGTCTCTATGACAATTTAATCCAGTATATCATATAAACATTAGCTGGAGTTTAAATTCACAGGACAATCAACTTAGCATTACTGGGTTATTTGATTAGAATCTTGGGGCATTGTAACGGCTGCAATCAATCTTAACCACCTCTGATTGGCTCTGTTGGGGGAAGCACCATTTATTGGCCTTACAAGTGGGAATTGGGGGGATAACCGGGAAAGCATAGAATGAGTAAGTTCTATGGAGGGGAGAGTAGGCAATTGTAACAAACTGCTTAATTGGCTGTAAGTATAGGAAGTGAATGTATAGCATCAAATTGTTACAACGTTTCTACGTTGGCTGTATGTAATGCTCTTATTGAGGCCTTTTGTAACAACTGCTCGCATTGGTTGTAACAAAGCATGAGGCCAAGTGTAACAGCCTTTTCTCATTGGCCTTTTTGTAGAGAGTAAAGGAAGTTATATTTATACAGCCCTGGTTTTGTATTCCTCTGATTACAGTTCCAGTGCTTAACTTTCACAGGGAGAATTGCTTCAGACCCCCATATATTGTGAGTGTGTTACCCAACTTCCTCCTTCTTCGTATCTCCATGACAGGACGGCTGTCAGGAGTGGTGCAGAAATTCGCCTACTGAGTCTTAAGCTCAGCGTTTCCCCGGGTGCATCGTTAGGAGATCTTCTGCCAGCACCCGCGTGCCCCATAGAGAAGGTATGGGAGGGCTTCCTTTATTGAACATCAGGATTCGCAACCGACGACGGTGTCCCTAAAGACATAGCTTTTGCTCGAACTGGGAATCGAACCCGGGACTTCGGGTCCAATTAAAGCCCAGTACGCTATCGCTACACCCAACTTCCTGTATGGTTATGGCTCTCTGGCGTGACAAAGTATAGGTACAAAAAATTATACTTCATAGAGAGGCAAAAGGGCAACCTGATAGCCAGTAGAAGGCTAGAGTGGCGGCCGCCCCGGTATGAGGTGGAGCAGGGCAACCTGATAGCCATTTGAAGGCTTGAGTGGTAACTGCCTCAGTATGAGGCGGATCAGGGCAACCTGATAACCAGCAGAAGGCTAGCGTGGTGGCTGCCCATCTAAAAGACTCATGCGTCACTACCCCTCCCCCATGCAGGGCTGAGCCAACTGCTAACCCCACACCAGCCATCACATAATCGACAGATGGCCCACCTGATCATCCCTGACCTAATGTTAGTAACATATTAGAGTTTGCAGAGATACGTTTCTGTATATGTTAACGGGAAGCGCCCCCAAATTGACATCATTGGCACCCGAATGCAGATCAGGAAGTTCATACGAAACGGTTTCCAAATTTCATATGATGATACTTAATACGTTTTCCTCTTTCTAGTTCAATCAAATAAGTATGCCACAGTTTGCAGGCAATCATTGATGTTATGAACTAATATACGTACCAGACATATTGATATATTTGCACCCATTTTATGCACTAAATTACAAGTAATACCGAGCCAAAGTGAGCCATGTTTTCAACAAGCAAGTCATTGGAATCGCCAAAATTTCAGTTACATGTAGGGGTATGCAACTCGGCAAACTGTCTAATAGATTAAATACCTTGTACAGAACGACTCAGTTATGGGATTTGCTTTGTCGAGAGGGTATAGTAATAGAAGGCAGGAGTTGCCTCCCCACTTTTTAAACAGTGACAGAATTGTTGATGCGTCGTCGTCCGAAGTACTATGTAGTGTTGATGAACAATAAACGGATTTGAATGATAGGCTGGATGATAGACATTATATGTGATGTGCTGGAACCGTGAAAATATACAACAGAGGGAATTAACTAAAGGTCAGAACAGCTACGGAGAGACGAGAAACTTTTTGATTTTGACGACTAACAACAAAACAGACGACTAGAATGGTCATGCGACAGCAGAACTGTTCGTTGTTACAGAGTCATTAGAGATGTTGCGCAGGAGAGAACGACTTCAATATGACAACCATTACGAGGCTCTAGCGTGGCGTAACCCAAGTAGTCATCTGCTTCGTAGTTAATTGTCAAAATCTTACAAGGTGCTCATTTATCATTGCATGGCTATTATGACTTCTAATTGGTCCCGTCTGTTGCACATTTCCACAGTTCCAGTGGATTACGTGTGATATTTATCATCTCATCTTGCCCAAGAACACCATTGGATTAACTGTCAACGAGAGCCTAGTATGAGACTTATGATGACTCGGTTTCAAGAGGGGTAAAGCAACTCCCGACTCCCATTATTAAACCCCTACGATAACCCGTTCTCTCCTGCGCAAAGTCTCCTATGCAGATTGCCTAATATCTAATTTTTCTCATTCAGTCGTATGCTCTGTTGGTTGGAGGATGGATGATTAATTCGAGTAGTCACGCGCTGACTATCTGTACTCAAGATGAGAAGTTTAGACGTCACGCTATCCCGGCCAGCTACGCGGCATTAATGCTTGCTGGAATCGCTACTCTTGGGTCTCTCCTCATCCCGAGAAGGCGTAGTATTTGCTAATGCGCTTCCTATCTCAGAACTGTGGTGGTTTTTGTCAGCTGTTTATAAATACAAAGTGCAAGCTAACTTTTTGTTGCTTCCGTTTATAATCCACATTATTAATCTCTTTGCGGAGTCGTGGAGTTTTCTCCCTGGTTAACAGGGAGACTTTGTTGGAGCTCAGGAGCAAAATTGAGGTCAGATGCCCTTCCTGCCACCATGCAATATTGACTTTTCTTGGATTCGAACTCATGACTCGGTGCACGCAAATCGAGCATGGATATTAAAAGCTGAAGGTTGCTTTCTGGGATTCGAACCCTCGCCTCGCTGCGAGCCAATCGGGTATTCTAACCATTAGGGCACTGCCACTCCGCAAAGTACAAGCTAACTAATGCGGAGATTAATTCCACCCACCCGGAAGTGGGGAAACTTCATCCTGACGACTTCACTTGTTATAATATTACTTTATTATACGAGCTATTATTATATTAGTCCTGTTAGAGTTTCGCAACAGGGGTATATTATTACATTATATTATTATCACCCTAGTTCTAGTTCTAGTCTAGTTCAACAGGGGTGCCAGTACCAGCCAATGCTAAGCCTTTTGCAAAACCTACCTGGCTACAGTGGCGCGTGCCCCAATGTCCGATGTACGGAGTGGCTAGGAAAACGGATTACGCTACACTTTGGGCGGCACGCGAGCGGATAGATTTCGCGCATCGCGGCATTAAGTTGGTGTGCCGTTAGTGCCTGCTTGCTCGAAGTAGGTCCAACACCGGTGTAAGCCAGTCAGCGCTTGTTGCGATGTTCGCGTACAAAATTCTTCACGAGCGCTGAATTTGCAAATTTAGCCAGCGGCCTTCTCGATCCGCTAGAGGTTGTTGATAGCTGTAGGAACACAGCACCGTTGTTACTGACAGCCGGTGGTAACAACAGTCTTGAGTTAGAGGTCAAGGACTAGAACCAATTGGCTAAAGCCCGCGAGCTCAAGCAAGGCCGCGCGTGCGCCGTTTGCGACTGTTCCTTTTCATAGTTTCGCTTTGCGTGTTAGATTGTGCTGGCCCCATAGTTTCCTTCGAAGGGGTGCTCTCTTGCCATACACTGCCAATGGTGCCCACTGTTCGTTGAGGGGTAGTTGCTTGCGATAGGCGATACTGGCATGGCTGGTATTATATTATGAGATGATATCAGTGGGTATATTATTTTATCATATCATGAGATGAGATCTGATATCGGTGGGTATATTATTTTATCATATCATGAGATGAGATCTGATATCAGTGGGTATATTATTTTATTATATTATGAGATGAGACCTGATATCAGTGGGTATATTATTTTATTGTATTATGAGATGAGATCTGATATCAGTGGGTATATAAAAATATTAGATAATGGCAGATTCTCTAATTCATAAGTTTCTGTAACTGAAAAGTTAAACTGCAATCCCACTGAATATCAGGGAAACAATCCCACTGAATATCAGTGAAAATGTCCAGTTTGGAGCTGCCTGTACGGTTTGGGGGTTGGCTATTCACATAATTCCTTCTTGCTAAGTAGCGTTGCACTCATGTACAATGCCGGGGGGTCCTCTATGTAGAAAACTACTTGTCTCTTACTTGAATGTAGTTTTTCACTGTAATAAAAGAAAATAGTTGACACCCTATTTAGGACAGAAAGAATTATGGTACTGCCACACTAGACGACTTGCCGTCCAAGAAATCATCGTCAGGCGAGTCATTGAGGAGTTATCTTCCCATCTTCAAAAATGGTTGAAACACATACAAATTGGGGTTCTGGGCTGGGACAAACCATAGTCAGCTTCTACTATGCCAACCCAGCCCAGCCAGCAACTTCAGAATAAGGACTGTTTTTTTTGCCGTAGACCAGGCTGATCCGCAGACCAGGCTGATCCGTAGGTCAGACTGGTCTGTAGGTCAGGTTGATCCGGAGGTCAGGCTGATCCGCAGACCAGGCTGATCCGTAGGCATCTTATGATCTTCATGAGACTGAAGGCTTTTTTCCAAGGGGGCCACTCCACTCCCTGAACTGTTTACGAGGCAGCATATGTGAACAGCCAGGAAAATTCCGTCATGGTCGGGAATTGAGCCCGGGTCACAGGGAGGACAGACAGTGAGCTATCATGACCCGGGTCACAGGGAGGACAGACAGTGAGCTATCCCACTGCGCTATCATGGCTGACTGCTGCCCGGCAACAACGACAACAACTTACGATTATCGCAATCATCCGTCCAGGTAACACTGACACTGGTGGAGGGTTGCAGTCGTTGGGTGCTGTGTATACTGTCAGGGTCCTTCACTACAAGGTGATAGGTCAATGAAGCTGCCTCTGTATCAGTGAGGCTGACCAGTTCTGTGATACGGGAGATAACATTAGAGAAAGGCTCTCCTCGAACTAACCTCACCAGCTGAGGGGCACTCTTCACAATCTAAAGAACAAAAAGTTCGAATAAGGCAAGGACAAGACAGTTTTAGCA
>Ga0224501_10002928_pt1 | contig 13431 bp, 9 predicted proteins | sample SF_Oct11_sed_USG_4_FD_169105 | JGI IMG/M metagenome (GOLD analysis project Ga0224501, IMG submission 169105) | Sediment microbial communities from San Francisco Bay, California, United States - SF_Oct11_sed_USGS_8_1 | ecosystem: Environmental > Aquatic > Marine > Sediment | place: USA...
TAGTTTATCCGCATTACGGTTGGTCAAACATTGACCGATAAGATCACGGTATGTTGTTTGTGCGGAGTACCGCATTTCCGGTGTGACGTCTCTAAGTTACTACGGGTGTTCTTTGTTACGACGCCCAGGAAACGAGGCAAGATAAAAGGTCTGCGATGATTAGTTCTTGTCAAGTCACAGATTATTGGTCACTGCATTTGGTTGATTTTGATTGGCTAAAACTATACGAATCAGCGGTAGGTTTTGACTGATCGCCAAAGAGTCAAAATCTTACCGGTTGGCCCTTACCGGTGGGCTACCGATGAACAACTCGATTGGTAAGCCCTACCAACCTGATAATCCGTCTAGTCTGAATGCGGCTTAATTATTCCACCCTTTTCTATACTCTGAGATGCAGTGATATAATAACAACTGAGGTCAGCTTTGTGCGATGTTATCGGGTGATAAAACACCGAACATGACTGTGATTTTTATCAAACATAGAAATCTTGTTGCCGCAGAGGTTCAACGGTGCCTTTGTGGAATGCGATTGCTCAGAAAACATCAGTAAAGTCAATCAATCAATAGACAAATTATCATGCATGATCTTCTATAATCAGCTAGGTGACTTGGTGTTTGGACATACGTGGCCAGTGACCTGGCTATGATTGAAAATAGGGTCCAATATCTTACCAGGTGGACATAGAACATAGGCCTACATGCAGGTAACCACGGTGACAGATGTGAACTATATACTTTTTAATATGGACTTTAGGTCCGAGTGACATAATGGTATAATGAAAATTTAGAACTTTTCAATCTCCCATAGCTAACTCAGTTGACATTTCATTCCAACCTTGGTGAGAAATTTTATCATGCAGTCCACATGCACTGGCAATCCACATTTTAGCTAGCTCCTATATAACTATGAAATCCATAGTTTCAACTTTGATATATGGCACAGTTCTGCAGTGAGCAGAGGCGGATTGCGTCAATCCAGTGTTTAGTTTGTGACGCAGCTCGACATCCGTAGCTCTCCTTATTGAGACATGAGTAAACACTACAGTCACTCCACTTTCACAATTATTGTGAAGTTGCCGTGTTGATACTTGTTAGTTCACCAGTTATGATTTAGCATGAAGCACCATGAGCGAGTCAAAATCAGGGCTCCCCTTCAGAGTGAGACCCGTTTCTATTCATAGGATCTAGGACCCAACTTTGATATGGGATAAGAACCCGGGTCCTAATGATTGCAAGCCCAGCACTGAGCTATCCCATCACCCCTCTCAGTGAAGACACACAAGAAAAGTCAACTGCAACCATATTACTTCATTCAGTGATCCCGTTGTTTGGTGGTATACATAGCATATAATACAGTAAGCGCGTATCAAAACAACAAACTGAACACCCAGAAATCATTTAAAAAAATCGAGGCAGAGAATGAGATGGTGAGACGGCCTCTGGAAAGTTGACCATCATTTGTAAAACGGCCGAGAATCGTTACCTGTGGATATAGAAGAGGGAGCCTACACTCAACCATGGAAAGACAATGGCTGAAAATGATAGTGAAGCACAGATTCCACATAAAAAACCTTTTAATCAAACAATTCCGGCAAACTTTATAAAAAGCTTTGGATTTCTGCTGAGGTCTGTTATGCATGTTCATAAACACGCAGCCTTGGTTGTTATCACATTTGGCTGCATGTGCACAGCAACATTAGAACTCACCTTGAAGTATCTTTGGTTCATCTAAGTCCTTCCAGCATGTCCTCATTTCACATGATCCAGAGATTCCATGACAGCGACAGTTAGTTTTTACTGAATTCTCTACCACCTATGAAATAGTGAATGAGGAAATAAGGAAGGCAATGTGAAACCACCTCTCCCACGAGGCCATAACAATTAAGCCAGGTCATGAAAACCAGCCTTCAGACAGTATGCCTCTTTATTATTGTCGATAGTCTTGTTAATCTTATTATTATTATTTTTATTGGTATTCAGGTTGCTTAATATTATTAAAAACCATCAATGAACAACCGTGAGCCCTCCAGATAATCAGTGCATAAAAGCGTTCTATTTTTCGGTTAACCAGTCACTTGGCCATTCTATTCGGCAAAGCCTCTAAACTCGAAGATCTAATGTTTGGTTTGGAGCAGTACCTACTAGGTAGAAGCTAGAAATTATATAGTTGGGAGCTCAGACTCATTTCAGAAGGAGACCAGCAAAGCCATACGGGCTTAGTCATTATGATCTTTTGATCTGTCAAAGCGCCGAGCTATACCAAGACAAAATAATATGTAAGTGTAATGAAATGCTCTCACAGTAGATGCATTCGTATGCTGGGTTTTTCGTGACCGAAATGGATTTCTAAAAAATGTTCAAGAGCACGACCGAACAGCGCGATTTCAAAAAGATATTTTTCACTTTCGGTTGCGGTCCGCGACCGAAAGCACGTGAACAGAATTCCGTGACCGAAAGTAGGCATTAGCATAGTAGTTTAGACTAATGTCAAGGTTACCACAAAGAGACTTGATCACTACTTTGGGATAACGAATCGCGAAGGATTGTTCGGCTCTAACTGATGAGTTAAAGTTGAGAGAGGACAACTTTGATCCGATCGGAATCCATCCTAAACTCAACTGTGCTTCCTCATCGCGACCATGTGTTCATGATGTGTTCATGTGCTTGCAACCAAAATGTTTTCAAAAATTCCAGTTGTAAGGACGCGAATGCACCTATTAGGACCAACGATATGCTCTCCAAATAGCAAAAACATATTTTTCTCATTTAAAACTCTATTCTTGCATTTGAGTGGTCCTACAGGAAGCCCACAAACAGAGATTTCCCATCATTAAATAGCGAAATGCAAGAAGAATCCAATATAAATGGTTCTGGAACATAAAATCGAGCTAATTGAGGTTACACTGGCACTAACGCATAAACCTTCAGAGACCTTATCAATTCATCAAATGGTGGAGATTGGTTCTAGCGGATTTTTTCTGATTTTCAAACCCAAGCACTGATTGGAAATGTTGAAATTAATCCCTACTTTTCATAATTGCAATATGTCCAGCAGTGGATTGCGGATGGCTGGCAGTGATGATGACATGACAGTTTATATCTGATTTCAAAAATCAAATCATCGAAAACTGAGTAAATGCTATAGGATTAAGGCAAATCTCTGCCTATAATCGAGGTGTCAGTGGCTGATACCATCATAGTACTGAATTTTTGACATCCAGAAGATAAAATCACAGAATTAAATTTTGGAGGCTTGTCTGTGGTGACATAGAGATAGGACAACGTGGAGAGAGCAGGTGCATTAAAACACGACTAACGATAGCACAAAAAACTAATAATGAGCACAGGGGTGGACGATTCGAAATAATTTGGTAGCGGGATAATAGCTCATGGCTAGAGCGCTAGAACGTAAGATCCGGAGTTCAAGTCGTAGTTATGCTGAATGAAATTGTAAGAAAGAGCTCCTCACCTAATTCCTACCGCTCCAACAGGCCTCAGGCTTAGCCGATCAGTTGAATAGAATGGCCAAGTGCTGGAGTACAGAAAGAGACCCTTGTATACCGCAACAAGGTTGTTCAAGATATGAAAACTATGGCGGACTGCTGTTGTAGAGTTTCGAGTAGGCCTCGGTACCAAACATAATAAAGCCAAATGAATGTGGCAACTGCACATCCTAAGTAGGGTAAGTATAAGCCGTATACATACCTTACGTCCAGCGTGGGTGTTCTGTAAGTTCATTAAAGCATCTCGCTCCTTTCTACCCGCCTGTCTTGCCTCTATTCCGGATGATTTATACCTTGGAATTGCAAAAATTAGATAGCGTTAGATAACGGTTGTTCCCATAGCCCATAATGGCTGTGTGATGAATTAGCTGCAAGAGAGCCAGCTTGTACTGCATGGCAACATCTACAAGTGTGAATCAGATATTCTCCTTAGATATGATTATAATGTCGTCTGATTCGCTTCAAACTATTGATCGCGTTTAAGCAAATTTTGAACTCTGCTTAGCACTTAGGTTTCGCAGCAATTGTCTTGTTTTGTGTTACCCTTGATGGTCTATTTGCTTTGGGCAGACTAAAAAGAACCTGGAATTTCCATGGACCCTAATGTCGTGAAAATTTTGGTCTGATATCCATGTAAAATAAAATCATTGAATCAAAATAAATCTCATTTTAGGATACCTATCAATACCAATGGAAATTCAGATTACGTAGGTGGCGACGCCTGTCGTCCGAAGCCTTTAATTTAAAGAACTTCTTTTAACGATTGTTTTATTAAGGTATCCATGCGGGTCTGTTTATCCAAATTTCACTTCACATGACTATGTGATTAATTATCATATGAGTTGCACCTTTTGAATGGAGCATCCGTAAATCGTTCAGAGAAACGAAGACCGAACTTTAAATTTATTGTGCATCCACTCCATTGGAAGTCATCTATAGCTCCTGGACCGGGTCCCTGGCCAGCGCAGCTGCAGGATCTGTAATGACATGAGAAACATTGAGTGACCTTTCTTGCTAGATGACAATATATCTTACACCCTTCTGCATGGCTCTGTGGCATGCATGAGAATATTCAAGTATAATTTCGCCATAGTAGATGCATGGTGATAAAATTTTACAGTCCTGTACAGAACTTGTGTTACTCTGAGTTGTCGTTATGCGCAGTACGAAGGTCATTCAAAGACTAATGTCTGTTTTGCTTTGATATGAACAACTTTTCTTGGATTCAATCCAATGAGCACTAGACCTTCAAAGCGTCCACACCATTTGGGCTGAGTTTCACAGTCACAAAACTCTATTTTTCCCAGAATTACATATCCAAGATGACTTCTGTCACAGAAAAGAGTAAAACTCTACGCAAAGTTATATAATCTTGAATTTGTGGAAATGACAATGCTTCAGCAATAGAAGGTTTACCAAGACGTAAATAAAGATAGCACTCTTGATGTAGAAACATGAAAAAGATTTTAATTCTGTTTGGTATTTGCCTTAAAAACTTGCTTCTGTTTGACATTCTCACAGTTAGAGTAAAGTTGAGGAATATGCTAGGATTTAACATGAAGCATTGAAAGCTGCTTGCCAGGTTCAGTGCTGCGCATCATAGGTAGGCTTGTTCTCCAGTTAGAATTTATGTGATGAGTTTATGTTTTTTCCGTTGTTAGCGTAGGATGACTAGGACTTGAACCCAGTATCAAGATTACAATCTCAAGCCACATATCCTAATTATTTTGCTGCTCTCTACCCCTACCGATTATGGGATTCGAATAGAAAACATTGTTTTATGTTTGTAATTTTCATAGTTTCTAGTTTGTGCTTTGAAGATATATAATTACACATTCTTCATATCAGCTCCAACCAAAAAGCTACACCAAACAAAAGCAAACTGCAAATGATTTTCCCGCAGCTTGGTAGTTCTGATAGTTTTATAGTGAGCGCGACTCCTGAAGGCGACCACGCAACTCTCATCGTTAACCCCAATCTAATCCCCCCCGCATATTCCTAATCAGAAGGATTACCAGAAGCCACATTATAGAGTTTAGACATGTTTACTGACTAATTAAAGGATAAGCTTCCAATTCCATTAGGGCGTTTTAAAATTGAAGGCGGGGAGGGACTGTTTAATAGCTGGTACGGGCCGCTGAGCATTGAGTTAGACTCACCAGCCAGCAGTGTGTTTTTTAGATGAATACAGTCATGCCACTGCAAATTAACTACAGGAGTGTAGCTAGGTTTCGGAGGAAAGGTGTTAACTATACTATTATTTGGGAAAGCTGAAAACAGCCGTGCCGTTTTGCTGCTGGTGGTCAAACCATTGAGTTTCTACAGTTCAAACTAAACTTGATCTGCTTGCCAATGTTTTAGAATTGTGGTTCTTTTATTATTAGATTGCGTGGAGCACTACCACATGCCAAACTCAGTGGTACTAACCCGGAGATAGGAACCCACCAAGTAAACTTTTCACAACTATTTGTAAAGCCCCTTTTAACGAAGCCTCTAACTGGCAGTTATGGAAATCCTTGCCTAAATCCCGTTGCCTACTTAATTCTACACAGAAGTAAGAGGGGGTCCCAACTTCTGTGTTAATTCTATCACAAATCCAACAAGCCTCCTTCCTAAAGTCTCTGAGGGGTTCTATTTGCAGTTATTCAGCCAAACAGTTTATTTAGTGAATGCCTTTCCCCAGGTTAGTACCACTGAGCTATGGCATAGTCTTCCGCTCGTGGTACACCATCTGATATTAGGTGTATTCGCGTGCTCGCGAGCACGAGAACACCTAGTCGCGGTGAGGAACCGCTGTTGAGTTCAGGATGGACTTTGATCGGACCAGAGTTGTACTCTCCCAACTTTAACTCCTCGGTTAGAGCCGAACAATCGTTCGCGATTGGTTATCTCAATGTAGTAATCAAGCCTCTTTGCAGTAACTTGGACATTTGCCTAAACTACTAGGCTAACGCCTACTTTCGGTCGAGGAATTCTGTTCACGTGCTTCAGTCGTGGACCGTGACCGAAAATGAAAGATGCTTTTATGGATTGAGCTTTTTGGTCGCGCTCTTGCACAATTTAGCAGATTTCGCGACCGAAATCCATTTCGATCGCGAGAAACCCGAGCACACGAATGCACCGATTAAAAGGGCCACAATTCTAAAAAAATTTGCTAGTATATCAGCCCACCTTTGAACTGCAGTAGCTCATTGGTTTGACCACAATCCCCTATGTACCCCAAACTTTTGTCTAAATCCAATATTTGTAGTTTTACGCAGGCACTGTTGATGAATAATTATGAAGACCCTAGCTGGGATAATTCCCATCCTCATTGAAGATACATAAGAGAAAATGATTGTATCAAACCCGCTTAGCACAATATGACAGAAAAAGAAAAAGCTGAAGTGCTTATCTTTATTTTCTATCTAACTAACCTGATTTGTCCTGAAGCACACGCTTTGGCCACATCTGAAGCCAGCAGTGCTGAGGAGAGAGCGTATACATATGCCTGCTCTCGTGTTCCTAAAATACAACGGCTACCTTTAGTAACACATGATACACAAAACAGATGCATGTATACATCATATCATAGTCTACTGTATGGGCTATGGTCACCCTCCAGTTAAAGAGACCCCAACCGAAGAAGCAATAAAACTCAGTACATTCTTATATACTTTTGATATTGATATTACGTGCATTCGGGTGATTGAGTTTTGGCGTCTGAAACCGGGTTTCAGACAAATTCTCAGTTTCAATGCTCAAAATTGTGCATGAAAATTGCATTTTTTTGAAAACATGTACCTTGACTGCGTCTAAAAGTGAATTCGACCACGCGAACAGAATTCTGCGCCTGAAAACTAGACGCGCCGTTTTGTACAGTGCCAAGATTATCAAAATGTCAAGGCTACCTATCGATCGCTTACTTATTCTATGGTCACTCCACGGGTCACTTCATTGTTCTGAACCAAACTGCGCAACTTTTCTGTCCTTAGAAACACAGAACATTGAGAGAGGACAACTCCGATGCACCCGAGACATTGCATTTCTTAACTGCGCCTATCTGTTTGTGTGATGGCTTCTGAAAATTTTTATTTGCGTCTGACCGAAATCATGCGAATACACAAATTTAATTTGGTTGTATTCAGCCATTCATAACTGGGCAACAAAAAGGTGGATTTCAATGACAAAAGCCTGTATGGTGTAACATTTATTGGACTAAATTTAATTGGTTATTATCGTGTTCAACCGTCAGTAGTCCACTATTAGATGAGACCTCCGGTTGTGTCGGCATTACATCTTTTAACTATGGGGTTCTATGTCAACACAGCATTGGTCCAGTTGACTGCTGCCCTTGCGACATGCTCAGCCAGATTCCATTTAAATGTTTTGACCAGCTGTAATACATCCGGTAGTCTGGTTTTGTTTAGGATAGGCTTGTTTGCAACTCTGTCCGTCCAGTTGACCCAACATTTTTATGTTCATTCCATTATTACTTGGATTAAGAGTTTCTTGTCAGTGAGGTTCTTTGAATTAAACACTTCAAATATAGTTCGAGGAGCAGAATATCAACTCATTTATTACAACTTTACCCGTGAAAGATATCATGCAGCTGACTATAATACAGAGTATACAAAGACTTTGTAACAAACCTTCAATGAGCTCTGGTGGCGTTTTAGGCATTTTTGACAGTGAGGAGCAGTTCCACCTGCTTTCATTGAATGCCGCATTGCACACTTGGATGACAGATAATGATGTGTATCGAATGACCGGTATAAATCCAGGGTCTTTATCAGTCAGCCTGATTTGCCGTGATATAAGTCCGTGCCTTTGTATAATATCCCGATTATTCCGTTTTGTACTGGTTGCGTTGTTGAAGCTATAAAGACCACTGCAAAAGATAAATTATTCAATACATATAAAAGAATTTGAGCAGCGAGTTGATTTTTTCTCTGCAGTTTCTTCCCTACATTAAATGTATTAACTGGAGATTGGAGAGTTTATCCCCTTATTTGCATGTTCAGTCAGGATTGGATTATGGTAGAATGCCATTGCTATCATCACCACACCAATGATTTGGAGATAACTGGGATATTTCAGTGGTAGAGTGCTGATTTCGCAGCCGTGAGAACCTGGGTTCAAAACCCGGACACCGCGAGCTCTCGTTGTGAATATGAGCTCTTCAGATGATTCCTAGCTCAAAACAAATGTAAGCCTCACCATGAGGTGGAGTATTGATACTGACCCCTCACCATGAGGTGGAGTATTGATACTGACCCCTCACCATGAGGTGGAGTATTGATACTGACCCGCTGACCCGCTGGTAGCAATCCATGTTAAATCATAACCAGTAAAAAACCACAAGTATCCAACACAGAAATTTTACTATAGCAATGAAGGCCTCAATACGAGAACAAAAGACTTTTAAATTTTAGGAATATGAACCCAAGATTTCGTGTTACAGCCTCATGCATTCTGACCATCACCACTCTGAAGATAAGGAATGCTATATACGTAGAATATTACTTTGCGACAGTTAGCGTGATTTCTTAAGTACATGTAGACAACAAAAACTGAACGGAACATTGCGCATTTTTTCCGATTGCAACCATAACCACAATCCCATCTACCATGGATTGATCACAGCACTTGGCCTTCCGTATCATCCCCCCCTGTAGCCATCTATGGCAATCTCTAGCCCAAGCCGTTAAGCTGTCCGCGGATGGCCGCTGATCTATCCATCCATGTATACACAGCCTTACAGGGTGGGTAGTCTCCTCCGCACAGCTACAAATTCCTGAGCACCTTGCATCACAGAGCATTGTCTTTCATGGATGATGGCGCTAGTATGGCCGGCGTACACAAGTGACCAATTTACTAGTTTCTAAGTGTAATAAAAGATGGTACGGCCCAGATTTTTTAATTATTTGATTTGATAAATTTGTTTTATAAGTACACAGACAACTCAGATAAGTCCATGAAATGTTGACTCTTGAGGGCCGGTACAAGTTGGCTGTCAAACAGCCAATTTTCCCCCTCGGACCATTGGCTTCACCGTTACTTTTACATGTTCCTTTTTAAATGGGAGAGGTTATACGTAATGGTGAAATCGCAGAGACTTAGACCTACGCAATATAATGCATAAATTTGGAGTACCATTCAGGCCATACGGAAGCACCAGTTGCATCTTATACCCCAATTACCATCCTATGCAGTAGCTCATGGATTATGACAGAGCGGTCATGTGGAACATCCATGCACGCGAAAGCTCTCTCAAAGAGTCAGAGCGGCTTATAATCCTTGGCATCTGATTGGTTAGAAGGCACCAGACATGGGTTTCTTGGGTGTAATGTTAGACTACGCACTGCCATTGTTTTATTTTCGGTCGCTCGGGTGGATAGAGGAATTAGGGAAATCGTTCGGCGCCGGATTAGACATAGAAGAATGCTTCCCCCGGATTAGGGAGAAACGTAAAACAGAAGTGTGTTGTTATCAATAAAAGTGATAAGGCCAGTGACAAGAAACAGTCGAGCTCCTTCTTTACAACACTCAATCTTGATTTTTAACAAGCAAACTCAGAGAACAAAGCACTGAACTGCGTTTGGTGGAACTGAGTTGTATAATTTCATCATGAAGCGATCTGCCTTTTCTCTGTAGTTAGACTAAGGGCCAAGACCCTGCTTGTGTGTTGTAGTGTGGCATTTATGATCATTGCTTTCTTCAGTGGTTTATGTGGAAAACTTGTTAATTTGTGAGATAGTCAGTTCGGGGCGCGGTCTATCGTAAAATCGTGGCACACGGCTCGCCGAGCAGGCTGAAGGGATGGAAGTGGCACACGGCTCGCCGGGCAGGCTGAAGCTACCCGAGGAAATGTGAGAGACGTTTATCACCCAGCGTCTTCCTGCCCGAACATACTTTTGGACACCGCCCCTGCATCACCAAAATTATAAGCACTGGCTCTCTTTCAATCTACACAATAAAAGATTATTCTATGTTCTAAGTCGAGAACGCACACTTACAATCTTCATCTGCGTGTTTGCCAAAGATTCTGCTAGATAGAAACCCATCTATCTGCTCTATAATTTCCCTCTTTGGTATTTATGACTAATAATGTGATGGTGGATTAGGTTAAATTGAACCACACTTCAAAGACTTTAAATATAAAACCTGCAGATACGCAGAGAAAGAACGCTACCGCAGCTAGTGAGGTAAGAAACAAACACATCTGTCTTTCTTAGTATAGGAGACGGACTAAGAAGTGGGGTGAGTAAGTGTGTGGAGATTGGTACTCGATATCACCAGACCACAAAAACTCTGACTAAAGAGTCTATAACAAATTAGAGAAGTTAATATGCTTGATGTTACGGCCCAATGCGATGGACCAAGTGTTTGAGAAAAACAAAATCTATGTTCAGCTATTTGGAATTGACCGAAGTTAACACCGAGGGCTTTTATAACGCGATAAAACATTATTTCTATTACATACACTACAGCAGCCTTTGGGATAGCAGGTCCGGATTGCAGTGGTAAGGCGCTGGGGTCACAACCGTGACAAACTGGGTTCTTGTTATGAGGTGGAGCATTGATACTGACCCACTCATGTTGTAGCTGGTGAAAAACAAGTATAATTATAACCGTAGATTTGCCCTAGCAGTCATACAGGAAAAAACCAGTAGCCTTCGTATAACATTCACTGTTATTATGTAAGGGATGGTTATATGGTTCCTAACCATCCTCTGGAGAGGATGGTGGACTAGTTTTGTACGTAGATCATGTCTTTAAAACAAAAGCTTTTGCTAATCGGTTGCAACACGGTTTATAGAAAATAAACCTGATATTTTAAGTTTGTGTGGCTGAATTCACGATTGACTGTTGTAGGGGCCTGAAACACATTTTAAATTATTAACACCCCTTTGTAAAATTTCCTTTACAGATCAATTTTACATTTCAAACAATCGTAACTTACATCCATTGTATAGCCTGTACATAAGACATCAGCAGCATCAGTATAATCCATTGTAACAGTTCCATGGTTATAGAGATCTTTCACCATGAGGGCTGAACGACTGTCTAATGTAACAGGCAGATAGATCCTTATCATAAGTCCATACTACACTTGAGCAGGTCTATTTATGATCTCAAATGCCTCAGACTTGTCAACCAATCCCGTTTCAGAGAGAAATGAGCGAACACCAGCAATATTCGTTCACCCAGCTCAACCTATAGGTTTCTACCAAACCACATGCAGACTTGGGTGATGAGATTTATCTAGGACTGCTTCTTAAGAAAAAATTCCTTGTACGATGGCGAATTTGCACGCATGATTATGAACTGTGCGACATCAGAGATAATACTTTTTAGGCGAGACATTGGGAACACTAACGTTTTCATGCCCCGAACTCCGTACCAATCAGTAGGACAAGGATGACAAAGGCCAATAAAAACAACAGCACTGCCAAAGTAATCCCACAAAGTCTAAATTTTGGTAGGAACTTGTTTCATTTTTCAAAAAACCCTGAACAGTACAAAGCTCTGACCCCAATGTCAACATTCAACTGAAATAAATGTTTAGAAAATGGAACACCACACAAGCTGGGCAACAGTCTGAAAGAAATTGTCCGTGAAGATTAAAGTTGATTAAACTAAAGATCAGAACACGACGCAGAGCATCTGGAGCACATAGTCGTGGAAGGTGGACTAATCAAGCCCATATACCATTCTAGTTATATGATCATCCAGCCGGAAATACTGCAATAACGGACGCAATGAGCCAAGGATTTTGCATACATGTGTATAGTCTGGTTGTTTTCTAGCTACTGAATTCTTGTTGGGGATTATTCTGGCACTAACTGAGCATTCTGTTTAGCATAGAATCATTGTGAGTTATGAAGATAACATCTCTCTCAATGAACCGAGTATCTATACCCCATAGTTACGGGCAAGTACCAATGTAATCAGTAACAAGCACCCATACCGGAGATAAGAACTAGCGGTATGCCTTTCATCTCGCAGGATGACCACTCAAACCAATAACATTTAAACGAGTTAAATAACTGTAATTTACTAATTATGGCCGACCGAAATCAGGCTATGATCCAAAACACGAAAACAGATTATCACCTGTTACAGTACGCACTCGACAAAACTTTTAAAAGAAACCACAAACTTCAATAGAATCACTGGTTGACCACGGCGTAGTGGCGTTTGATATCAACAGTATACCAAGAAAAGGGTGAGGTTCCATTTCTAACTGTATATCCTCCATCAGAAAAGATCTGATACCGCCACAACCAGGAGCCGAGCCATGTAACATAGTTTTGGCACATTGAGAAATTATGAAAATATGGAGACGTGTTCAGTTTCTGCCTTTCTTCTTTTTACCTCCCTACAAAAGAATATTCAGTCATCAAGTGGATCTTTAGAGGCTGAAGGATCAAGAAAATATAAGCATCCTGAGAGCAGGACAGCTAGCAGAAATTTAGCAGGCCTTAGAATTGATAGCTGGTTTTTGTTTGCAAATATTTATCTCGCTATGCAGGTTTTCTGCACACCAAACTGTTCTACATGGGCGCTTGGCCACCATATTAAATGGACCTCCTACTCCAGACGTCTGTCCTGGCGTGGTAGGAGCTACGTGGGCGCTTGGCCATCGTATTAAATGGACCTCCTACACCAGAGGTCTGTCCTGGCGTGGTAGGAGCTACATGGGCGCTTGGCCACCATATTAAATGGACCTTCTACACCAGAGGTCTGTCCTGGCGTGGTAGGAGCTACGTGGGCGCTTGGCCACCATATTAAATGGACCTCCTACACCAGAGGTGTCTTGGCGTGGTAGGAGCTACGTGGGCGCTTGGCCATCGTATTAAATGGACCTCCTACACCAGAGGTCTGTCCTGGCGTGGTAGGAGCTACGTGGGCGCGTGGCCACCATATTAAATGGGCCTCCTAC